>Ga0335081_10000146_pt1 | contig 141244 bp, 115 predicted proteins | sample Lox_Sample_35_FD_206713 | JGI IMG/M metagenome (GOLD analysis project Ga0335081, IMG submission 206713) | Soil microbial communities from Loxahatchee National Wildlife Refuge, Florida, United States - Lox_Sample_3.5 | ecosystem: Environmental > Terrestrial > Soil > Wetlands | place: USA... | reverse complement strand
CAGCCCGCAATACAGGAAGAACGTGGAGCTGTTCTACGGCAAGACACGATTGACGACGGAATGCGAAGGAGCCGGCCCGGATTTCGAGGTCATGCGCGCAATGTACCCACAAGCGGGCGGGCGGTTCATCGATGCAAACGATATCAAATACCAGAAGCGAAGCTTGTTTCTCGGGAATGAGATTGTCGATGACCTCTTCAAGGGCGAAGACCCGATTGGAAAAACCGTATTGCTTGACAACGTGCCGTTTACAGTAGTCGGCATCATGGAGAAGAAGCTTCAGACCTCCATGAACAACGGCCCCGACTCGCGACGCGCGATAATACCATATTCAACATTCAGAATGATATATGGGTACGAGCATGTCAACACAATCTTGTTGAAACCGGCCAGCCCGAATATGGAAACTCAGATGATAACTGAGATCAGGAGAGTGCTGGGGCAGAAATACAGGTTCGACCCCACCGATGAGCGTGCAGTCGGCATTTTCGATACTATGATAATAGATGAGATTATCCAGAAGGTAAGCCTGGGCGTTACCATTTTCATGGGGATTGTCGGATTTTTCACATTGATGATTGCAGGCGTCGGAGTCGCGAACGTCATGTATGTCGTAGTCAAAGAGCGGACAAGGGAGATTGGAATCAAGATGGCAGTCGGTGCGAGGAAGGCATACATCCTGGCACAGTTTGTTTTTGAAGCATTGTTCCTTTCATTGATTGGAGGGACCTCAGGTCTTCTGTTATCGTGGGGCATAGTATACGGAGTAGGTTTCATCAAATCGGACAGCGGACCGATGCAGTTTCTGGGGAGGCCGATACTCTCCATCGGAATCATGTTGTTTACGGTGATCGTGCTGACACTGATAGGTTTGTTCGCGGGCGTTTTCCCTGCACGACGCGCGGCAGGCGTGAACCCGGTCGAATCGCTGAGATACGAGTAGACGACTCATAAGAATTATTCAGGTTACATCCCTCAATAATTTCGTTGTATCCTGTTCACAACCTCTGCTGCTGGATGCCTCTCCGGGCTTTGCTTCTCATCTAACCACAGACTAAATTCTCGAAAGGCTGGCACAACACCAGCTTCGTCATGAGTCGGCCCAAAAGGCAACTCAGTAAATTCAGCCTTCATCAACTCTGCCAGAGGCAGACAGGCATGAAAGGAGCATTTATGAAAGTCCTCATCGCGGATAAACTTTCGGATAAGACAACGTCTGACCTGAAAAAGCTTGGGATGGAAGTCTCGGTGAATCCTGATCTAACCACCGATAATCTCCCTCAGGCCATCGGGGATTCTGACATCCTTGTCGTTCGGTCGACAAAAGTCACCTCAAAAACGATCGAGTCGGCACCAAACCTCTCTCTTATAATTCGTGCAGGTGCCGGAGTAAACACGATAGACATCGCCGCCGCAAACGCGCGAGGCATTTATGTCTCAAACTGCCCGGGTAAAAACACTGAGGCGGTAGCGGAGCTTGCAATCGGGCTCCTCATCTCGGCGGACAGGCAAATACCCAATGCAGCTTCCGACTTGCGGAACGGATTATGGAAGAAGAAACAGTACGGCAAAGCCCGTGGGCTGAAGCATCGCACTCTCGGAATAATCGGGCTTGGAGCAATCGGGAAAGCTGTCGCGAAACGTGCTCAGGGTCTCGAAATGAAGGTGGCTGCGTGGTCGAGAAGTCTGACGAAAGAAATTGCGGAACAAATCGGCGTTACTTACGTTGAAGACCTTCAGGCGCTCGCACAGCGGTCGGACGCAATAAGCATTCACGTTGCGTATTCGAAAGAGACTCACCATCTAATCAGCAAATCGTTTCTCGATTGCATGAGGAACGGCGCGATACTCATAAACACCTCTAGAGGAGAGGTTGTCGACACAGAGGCGTTGAAAGAGGCAATTAGAGCAAAAAGCCTTCGTGTTGGTGTCGACGTTTACGAAAACGAGCCCGCCGCCGGCGAGGGGGAATTTCCCGACAAAGAATTTGCAGGTATGGTTGCAGGAACCCCCCACATCGGAGCATCGACAGATCAATCATCTGAAGCCATTGCCGATGAAGTCGTAAACATAGTGAAGTCATTCAAAGAAACCGGCGTGCCGCTCCACACGGTCAACATCAGGGCACGATCCTCTGCGATACAATCACTCGTGGTCCGGCATTACAACCACGTCGGAGTTCTCGCGGGAATTTTAGATAAGCTGCGCAATGGCGGGATCAACATCGAGGAAATGACAAACATAATTTTCGAATCATCAAAAGCCGCCTGCTGCACGCTGCTCCTTGATGGTGCACCGTCAAATGAGATGCTGATCGAAATGCAAAAAGACGAGAATATAATCGAGGTTGCGGTAAAGCCGCTCGCTTAGGACCGCCTATTTGTCATCCTGCTTCAAATGCATATCGGGGTACAGGTCCGCCGCACAATCCGGGCAAATGCCATGAGAGAACTGCGCTTCAGAATGTGTCTGGATGTATTTTTCCAGATGCTCCCAATAACCTTTGTCGTTGCGAATCTTCTTGCATCTGGAACAAATCGGGATCAGGCCGCCCAGCACTTTAATGTTCGCCATGGCTTCCGTTATCCGGGCGTTCAGCTCCCTCTCTCTCTGCAGTAACTGCCACACTCGGTACCGGTATACGCCGAAGACAACTCCTGCAAGAAAAACTCCAAAAAGAATATAAAACCAGGATGTCTGATAGAATTCCGGCCGCAATTCAAAAGTAAAAGCCGCACCGGCATTGTTCCACACTCCGTCATTGTTGCACGCAATGACCATGAAGGTGTAGCTGCCAGGCGGGAGGTTCGTATAAAAAGCCGTGCGTCTCGTGCCGGCATCAACCCAATCGCGATCGTATCCTTCGAGTTTGTATTTGAATAATACTCTGTCCGGAACAAGAAAACTCAGAGCAGTATACTGAAACTCAAGATTCTTCGTGCCGGGTCTGAGGCTGACAAAATGTCCTGGAGAAATAGTACTGTCATTTGCCGTCACCCGCTCAATCATTACAGGAGGAGGAGTCTTGTTTTCTTTTATGGCATTGACATCAATGATCACCGCACCCATCCTTGTCGCAAACCACAAACGCCCGTCAGGGCCCTTCCAACCTGCCGGCTGCCAGAAGCCGAAACACTCTTCCGTCTTCATACCATCCAGGATACCGTAAACCTTTGTGTGTATGCTTGCAGCACGGCCGTCTGCGAAGTCGTTCAATTCCTTGAGAGTCAGGTATCCTATTCCCCTCGGACTGCTCAACCACAATCCGCCCTTACTGTCCCCAACGACGCAGAAGATCGCATTAGTGAAAAGGCCGACTTTGGTATTGTAGGCAGTGAACTTGCCATCCCTGTACCGGCTAAGGCCGCCCTGTGGTGAACTGATCCAGAGATTTCCCTGTCCATCATCATATATGGAGCTTGTCCAGTTGCCGGCCAGACCGTCCGCGGTCTTGTAGCTCGTGATTTTACCGTTTTGAATTTTCACAAGCGAATCGGCGGACCCGACCCACAGCACACCGTCAGGCTGCCGGAAGAAAAAGGACACGTATCCCGCAGGCGGATATTGCCTGCCGTCCCCCAACACATACGGCGCCAGCCTCCCTTCAACAAATCTGAAAATCTGCGTGTGGTCAACGAAAAGAATCAAGCTCTTGTCGTCTTCGGTAATGGCCGATATCCATTTTTTCGGGAGTCCTGCACCTGAATCATACGTTGTCAGTACACCGTTTCGGATACGGTATAGCGCACCGGTCTGACCGATCCACAAACTCCCGTTGCGGGAAACGAAAGCCGGCCCAACTGGTATATTGTAAACCGTATCTCTGCCGTTCCTCATCCTGGTGACACTTGCACCCTGGTCACTCAAGAAATACAAACTCCCGTCCGGCGTCCCGATGACACTTGAGAGATAGTTGTTTGCAAGACCTTCCTTCGTTGTGTAGGTTGTGAGATTGGCATTCTCAAATTGATTCAGACCCTTTGACGTACAGACCCAGAGGCTTCCCTCGTCATCTTCAGCAAATGCAATAACATTGTTGTCGGATAGTCCATCAGATTGCGCGTATGTCTCCCACTTTCCTTCATGGAAACGGCTGAGTCCATTTCGAGTTCCGACCCAAATATTCCCGTCTCTATCTTCAAAGAGAGAGTTGATATGGTAATCCGGCAAGCCATTGTTCATATCGTAAATGGAGATCTTCCCGTTCTTCCAATAGGCGAGACCGCTGTATGTTCCGATCCAGATACCACCCTGTCGGTCGGCCAGAAGATATGTAACGACATCATTCGACAAACCGTTTTTTGCAGTAATGCTTTCTACCGGAGCAAAGTCCGATCCATCTTCAATCGATTTCTCGGTAAAGACCTGCACCCCATTGTGTGTACCGACCCAAATCCTGCCAATCGAATCCTCGCAAATGCTTGCCACATAGTTGGACATTCCCAAAATGGCACGGAACTTAGAGCCGGTGTACAAATACAAACCGATCGATGTCCCGATCAGCAGATGCCCGGAATGGTCTTCAAGTATCGACCACACCTCTGTATCATAGAAGCCCTGATTCAAGCCGAAATTGGAAACGCTGTCGTCTTTCAACCTTCTCAGACCGCTGAATATGGTACCTATCCATAGGCTTCCGTCTTTAGTTTGACAAAGACAGGTGATGAGCTTTGTATTCTTAGGATCCGAAGGATCCATGATTACGGGATCGAAGTCCACACCATCAAAGCGAACCAGCCCGTTCATCGTTCCGAGCCAGAGCCGGCCGTCGCGGGTCTGCAAAGCGGCAGTGACGGTGTTCGCAGGCAAGCCGCTCTGTCTGAGCCAGACGTTGTGCCCGTATTGGTCGATAGATTTGTGTGGATCAAGAGCAAACGCAGGGCACAAAAGTGAAGACATGCTCACTGCTATCATGGATAGTGTAAGCGAACAATACCACGCTGAGGTCGGGAGCTTAATTGTTCGTCCAATGATTTTTAGCATACCGGCAACTCATTGTTCACAATCAATAATAGCATATCCCGAGAATCATGGCAAGGCACACATCACGCATTGAGAAAAATAGTTTGATTTTTATATTTGCATTGGGTCCGGCAAGATCTTCCTGAAATCAATTCGTTGTCAATTCCCAGAACCTTAACTTCCCAAATAACGTTATCATCTCACGAACATATGTTTTTTTCTAAATCTGTTTAGAAGGAGAATTCATGGAACGTGAAAACATCTTAGGCGCAGCATTCCTCAAGGAACTGGAGGCTGAAGCACCTGCGAGCCGCAAGTGTCTCGAAAGAATTCCGGAAAAATTGTTTGACTGGAAGCCTCACGAAAAATCGATGACGCTGGGTTACCTGTCCTTGCTGGTCGCCGAAATGCCGAAATGGATAGAACATACAATCGATCCAGGCGTAATTGATTTTGCAACGTGGAAACATTTTGAGCCGGGGCAGACTGCCGACTTGGTAAACCACTTTGATGAAAACATGAAAGGGGCAAGGCGAGCTCTGCAAAATATCTCCGATGAAAAACTATCGGAACTCTTTTATCTCAAGAACAGCGGACAGGTTCTGATGAGCCTTCCGAAGAGGGACAGCATCGGGTCCACGATCAACCATCTTGTCCATCATCGCGGTCAGTTGACTGTCTTTATGCGTTTGAACGATATACCGGTTCCCTCGATTTACGGACCTTCGGCCGACGAGCGAAGATTTTGAAGTCACTTTCAAGAGAAAATAGGAGCTGAAGCCCCGCCTCTTCGGCCTTAAGCTTGCGTCACGCAGTAGAGCTCCATTAGGAATCCAGCAGCAGGCAAGGACTCTGCGACGATGCAGCCGTTACTGGACTTTATATCCCGCAGGCACTGTAAACTTCTCCGGGGGGACCTTTGCATTCTCTTCAACCTTCATTGCGTGCTGGGTGCTTCTGACACTTTGCGTTTGAACATCAAGATACAAAAGGATTCTGTCCCATCCTCCATACGTTGCAACGCTCCCTTTTCCATCGTCGGTCACGATTACCTCGCAAGTTTTCCCTGCAACAGTCATCGCTGGGGCTTCCTTGATGCTGCCTGCGTCCCAGTCCTTTTGCGAACCGAACTCTGTCTTCTCCATCCTCACTTCTGTTCCACGATAAGCAGGTCCCTGATTCGTTACCGTCTTTTGAGTGTGGTTGAGCAGATATAGATTTTTTCCGTCGCTGAATACAGACGTTCGCAACTTATCGTTAGTGTACGTTTCCTTGCATTCCTTCATACCATAGTCGTCGAAATACACTATCGACTTTGTTGTCAATTGCATGCTTCCCATTTTCATGTCCGTCTGGAAAGTAATAATGCCCGACTTAATATCGTACTTCTTGATTTGAGCTTGCGTGATGACACCGGCGGCAAACACAAATATGATCGATAATAACAAGAGTTTAGTTTTCATTTTTGCATCCTCCAATTTATGAATGATTTCTGTCATCCTGTCTAAAGGTCGGAGGCAGCAGCTGTATTTATACGATCTGGATGCATACCCGCGACGGGATCAATTTAGGTCAAATACTCTGTGATTAGCAAGAACGCCGATGGATTATATAAGCAGACGGACGATCTTAGCGAACAAAAAACGAATCCGATGAATTACAGTGACCCGTTTGGCGTGCCTGTGAGAATTTCTCTCGACTGTTTTCTGTTTACAATGTAGCAACCATTCCCGCGGCTGCCAAAACTCCCAGTGGACGCCGGTCCAGGGGAATATCTTTCTCTTGTTCAAAAACTTTTAGGAGTATTTCTCATGAGTCTTGACCAGACTTCCTTCGATCCCGGTTTGACCGAAAAATATACCGGAGAGCTGCATCGTGCAATTGAAAAGGACGGCTCGTTCAACGTCCGAATGTCGGGCGCCGGTCTGAATAATTTTCACTTCTACCGGTTCCTCATAAATCTATCCTGGCCCCAGTTCTTCCTCATGATTCTATTGGGGTACATACTCATCAACTCGCTCTTTGCCTGCCTCTACCTTCTGGCAGGAATCAAGAACATAGTGGGCGGCGATGCAAGAACACCGATGTCGGCGTTCCTCAGCACATTCTTTCTTAGCGTCCATACATTCACTACTGTTGGATACGGGACAATTGCACCGAACAACTTCTGGACAAATGTAATTGCTTCCTTCGAGGCTTTGACGGGACTAATGGGGCTGGCACTTGCTACGGGGCTACTCTACGGGAGGTTTTCGCGGCCGTCGGCAAAAATAGTGTACAGCGACCGCGCGGTCATCGCGCCGTACCGTGGAAAGACAAGCCTTCAGTTCCGCATAGCCAATCGCCGGACGAACACGCTGATGGAAATAGAAGCCAAGATGCTCCTCATGACAGTATCCGGGACGGGTGATAACCACAAGCGCAAGTACCACGTACTAAACCTGGAACGACCATCGGTATATTTTCTTCCGCTGACTTGGACGGTTGTTCACCCGATTGACGAGCAGAGCCCGCTGTTCGGAAAGACGCTCAGCGATCTCTCCGATTCGCAGGCCGAGATCCTGATATTGATAAAGGCATTCGACGATACATTTGGTCAGTTTGTCCATTCGCGGTACTCTTATCGGTTCGACGAGATCCTCTGGGGAGCAAAGTTTGTCCCCGCCTTCAGCGTAACGAAGGACGGAGACATGGCACTTGAGTTAAACAAACTGAATGAAGTCTATGAGGTGGAGATTTGATGTAAGAAAAATCGCTTCGCTCACCTTCCGAATCTCTGATGAAGTTTCCTTCGACCAGTCCGGTATGGAAATCACAAACAAAAAGAATTATGTTCTTATGCAGCCTGCTTGCGTGGGAAACAGTTATTTGGCCTCCACTTCAATTTCCGCGTTCGGCTGGAGATAACACTGACCAAGATGGAGAACATGATGGATGAAAAAACATTTAAAGGCCTCGGGCCGTTGGCCTCACTGGCGGGTACGTGGGAAGGAACGAGTGGAGACGACACCGCCCCCTCTGATGACCGCGGGACCGAACAGAATAAATACCGTGAGCGAATGGTCATAGAGCCGATTGGGCTAACGCAGAACCACGAACAGAATCTCGATGGTCTTAGATACCACACCCAGGCATGGCGGATCGGTGAATCCGATCCGTTCCACGATGAGATGGGATATTGGCTCTGGGATGCGCGATCAAAGGAAGTAATGAAATGCATCCTGATCCCGCGAGGCGTTTCGGTGATTGCCGGCGGAACGGTGGAGCCCGATGCGAAGCATTTTAAACTAACCGCCAAGCAAGGCTCGTCTTGTTTCGGGATTTGTTCTAATCCTTTTCTAGATGAAGAATTCAAGACTATTGGTTTCGAGCTCGAAATGGTTCTCCACGACCGTGACAGTTTCAGCTACGATGAGATAACGAGTATCCGAATTAAAGACCAGAAAGAGCCCTTCGAACACAGAGATCGGAACAAGCTGAAGCGGATTCAATCATAGATTCGTTGCTACATCTCAAACCATTTCCAGCAAGTAGAAAAATGGCTGGAATCCATTCTAAGATCAGCAATTATTTTGGAGATGCTTGGCAGATTCTCACCGGATTGCACTCCGGTTATGCTGGCTCCGCGAGTAGTTTTTCAAAACAAATCGGATTCTTTTCAAAAGCCCTTTACGCAGGAGGATGTTGCCGGGCGCGTTCAAATGGTGCCGCGCAGGTAAAGGTCTTTATTTAGACGCTCTAATTCGTGCTGTCTCAATCAAATCCATTAAGTCAAGCCAGGGTCATGATTGCCGGTCAGAGTTATCATCGAGAGCGGCTTGACCTAAATATGTCGCTATCCTAAAACGTAGCTGTATTGTGCTTCTCGGCACTCAACGTGTCCGTAATGTCGCGATCCTGAACGAGGTTATCCTCGATAAACTTACGGGTCGCCGCTTCCAAAGAAATCCTTCCCTGTCTCGACAGCTCCTTGATAGCAGCCTCAGTCATCTGCTCCGTGAGAGAGTCGAGCTGAGAGCCCGATTCGGATTTCACCGGCGCATTCGACTTTTGATCCGTTACAGGCTTTTCAGGTATGATCTTCCCCTTCTGAGATACGGAAGCCATACGGCACGGTTCGCTTGATTTAGATTTTCCGAGTGAAGCTGTCTGGGCTTTTCCTTGCTGTACAAGGAGCACCGAAAAAATCAAGAAGAGTAAATAGATTCTTTTCATTTTCTCCATCCTTTTTGACGACGTATATTCATACGGGAAACGAGCGAGGGAGTTACAAAGGAGAGTTTCATAGAAGGAAGGGCATCTGAGAATCTTCCTTTGAATCAACCACATGCTATGTTAAATTTTTGGGATGTCAGTTTAACAAAAAGCGGGAATGCAATGACCAAGCTAAATCTATCCATCACAGGGGCTTTCATGCTCGTCTCGTTTGTCTTCGCCGGATGCGGAGGAAGCGAAATCGTGATGAAACCCGACTATTCTACGGAGCTCATAACCACACAACGCATCGCCGACTCTCACGTGAAGATCGTCAAGGTTGTCGACAGAAGGAATGTTGATTCTACGACGATCGGGACCGGAAGGGTAGGACTATTCGAGAAAGAGGTGCCGTATAGGCTTTCAGTGCCGTTAACCAAATTCGTGCTCGGCGTTCTTGATTCAGATCTCGTTCCATCGCCTCCCGACAGCAATGTGTCAGCGGTGGTTTACATCGATTCATTCGACGTAGGTGCACCTCAATCGATCTTCACTGAATCTGCAAAAGTGGATGTCAAAATGAATTTCGGCATCCCCGTTTCGTCGGATTCGATGCTCTACATTGTCACACGCGCAAATGAAGTCGAGGAGACTTTCTCGCACGCAACTCCTTTGCTCGAACCAATGATATATAAAAGCGTCGTCGATTGCGGCCGCCAATTTGCAGCGACCCTTCGGAAGCTGGATCTCAAATTGTCGCCCGCTAAATCCGATACAACTCCGCGGTTGTTTGCTTCGGTCCCCGGGAGCACGCCTTCCGGAACCATTGAAGCGGTCGCGCTGGCGCCGCAAGCAAAATTCTACGACGACTTCGGAGTCGGCTACTCGGTGGGCGGAAAAATAACAAGTGAAATACGCATATACGGCGATATCATGACACAAAAAGATAGCAGTAATACTATGACAGGGTTCGGTCTGAATCTGAATATTCTGAGTGTCACGAACAAATCCGCGGCTATCAAAGGATCATTTGTCGTATATGGCGGTAATTTCACCCTGCGTCAATTCTTCAGTGAGAGTACTAACTCACCCTATTTAGGATTGCAAGGAACACTTGTATTCGGCAGCGAGACTATTAAATACCCTGATCACCAGGAAAGTTCATTTTTCTTTGGTCCAATTGTGCGCGAGACGCTTGGCATCTCGTTCAACAAGAGAGCGTACCTCGAAGCAGGATTATACGAATGCGCGTTGCTCGGCTCCAAGATGCTTCCGAGCGATTTTGGATTTACATGCGGGCTGACGTTTGGGATTTAAAAACGATCCCTCAGCTTTCTAATCTTCGCAAGGTTACCAGGAACTCAGCGAAATGTCATGGTTGTTAGGATAGCATCATGCAACTTCGCCTAGGCCGTTACGTGTTTGGTCTCGCTGCCATGGCTTTCGGTATAATAACTCTGGTCTGGCATCAGATTGACGAGCTCGGAAATATTTCAAATCCCGAAATTCTGGTATACATCTTTGGCATCGTCGAACTCATCGGGGGCATTGCGATTCAATGGCAGAAAACGGTGAGGCTCGGAGCCCTGATACTTGCGGCTGGCTTTTCGGTATTTTCACTTTACTGGATACCGCAAATGATCAAGACACCCCTGCTCTTCGATCCCTACGGAAATTTCTTCGAGCAATTTTCCATCGTCATTGGCGGCGTTTTTGTTTTTGCATCCACCATCCAAAGTCATCCGGAAAGAAAGGAAAAGATAGAAAGTGCCGCGTACGTAAGCTTCGGGATAGCCGTCATTTCATTTGCGCTTTATCAGCTTTTTTACCTCACCTATACCGCAAGCCTGGTTCCGAAGTGGATTCCTCCCGGTCAAATGTTCTGGGCGGTAGCTACCACGATATTATTTGCTCTCGCAGCTTTCGCTATACTTTCGGGGCGCTCGGCTCTTTTGGCGACGGGGCTGCTCACAGCGATGCTCATCCTATTCGGCGTGTTGATATGGGTGCCGGCATGCATTATCCATCCGCATGAATTGGGTAATTGGGTGGAAAACTCTTCGAATCTTGCAATGGCCGGATCGTCGTGGATCGTGTTCGACTATCTCAGCGGGAAGCGCCCCGCTAAAGCCGTTCTCTAATATTCACTTATGCAAAAGTCCTGAGAAGATCGGGCGCCTACACGCGTCGATGTGGTGGAGCTTTGCTAGCTTGCGAAGGTAACTCCGCCTCGGCTCCAGGAACCTTCGCAAGGTAGACGCTTGACTTTCTTATCACTGCGAAGTATACTTTCTAAACTGTCAGAAGGAGAACGTCATGTTCAAGGGCATACACTATCGCAGCGCTTACTCAACCGACCTCAAAAACCCCAACGGTCTCAAGAGGTTCGCAGAACGGTGTCTGAGCGCACTCATCGACAACGTCAAGAAGAAATCCACTTCAATGCGGCAAAGGATTCAGGAGATGCAGCGGGATCTCGACGCCACGAAGTCTTATCTCGATAAAGTCGACGCTGCCGATCTCTTATCGGATAACGAGTTCTTCAGTGCCCGCAGAAAAATCAGAATCAGTACCTTCCTGGTGATGGGTATCTTAATAACCGAAGGACTCCTGAATTATTTTTCCACACTCGTCTTTATCAGCGGTGAAGACTTAGGACTTTCACTCCTAAGATGGTTGATCGGAATTGTATTGACATTGGGAGCGATCGCCTCGGCCGAGCGGTTCATGGAGGCTATCATGCCCGTTCGAAAGCACAGCGATCCGGAATCGAAGCCGCGTTCGATATTGATGGTTGTTCTCTGGACGGTGCTTTTCGTGGGTGTTGAGATTGCTATTGCAGGAGTATCCGAAACCCGCGCCCGTGACATCGAAGGCGGCCATACGGGAGGTCTCCTGTATTTCGGTTTTATCATTCTCTCCATGGTGTTGCCGCTCATCGCCGGGGGTCTCAGCTGGGACTTCCTCCACGTCTACGATTCGTATAAGTACACTCGCAAACACAATGTTGCCAAACGCACATGGGACACCGTCGATCGACAGATTAAAATTGTCATGCAGCGGCTTGAAGACTATTATAATGTCAGACTCAACGAGGCGTGGAATCGGTTCAACGATTTCCGGTCTTACAAAGAATATTATAACCTGCGGAGAGGAATGAGCGAGAACGTCGCCGGCCAATTTTATGATGAGTTCAATAATTTTAAGAGTGAGGCCGATCGGCGGTACGGTGCCATACTGGGGCAGCTGGAATTGCCGGCTAAAACCGCAAGCGCGTAGAGAAAGGAGTCAATCCAATGAACAAGAGAATTGGTCTAATCCTTTCGATCGTTGTCTTGCTCGCGGCGGGAGGATGCAATACGGGAACCCGTCAAAGGATGAACTGCATTTGTCTCATCGATTACTCGGGAAGTCTGTCGGAGCAGACACTACACCGGTATATAGAGATCATCAGCTCCGATATCTTGAAGCGGCTGAGAGAGAAAGACAGGTTGGTTGTTCTTCCTATCGATGAGGGTGCAAAAACCGTAGCTGTCAAACTGGTTTACGAAGACCTGGCAGAAAAGAAATTTTCGTTCAGCACCGACGGCTATGCGCATGCGAAAGACAGCCTGGACATGAGGTTGAGGCAATTTGCGGATCAGACCGGAAAAGAAGTCGCATCTGAACTTCTTCGACAAAAAACTATTCGTGAGAAATATACCTACTACTCTGATATCTTTTCCGCAATTGAACAGGCCGCGGTACTTCAGGAGCACAACGAGGCCGAGACATTCTGGGGCGGCGTCGAAAGGTTCATCACCGGAAAGAAGAAGATCGTTTCCACAAATGTCATCATCCTATTTTCCGACATGATCCAGGAATCGAGCGAGACATCATTTGCCGGTGACCAGGGATGCACCGATGCGCAGGCAGATTCCGTCATCGGGAAACTACGAGCCGAAAACAGGATCCCGGATCTGCACGGATGCGTCATATACGTAAATGGAAGAACCGGCAAGAGTAATGTCCAGGTAGATAACATCAAGAATTTCTGGACTCGATATTTCAAAGAGGCCGGCGGAGAGCTTGTTGCCTATGATTACGACGCCGGAGCGCAGATTACTTCTTACTTAGCCCAGCATACCAATCAGTAAGAAATAGGCTATAGGTTGTATTGAAACCTTGCGAAGGTAACTATCCCCTCGCTCAGACACCTTCGCAAGGTGGCCGGCTTTAATGGCCCGACGCGGCGGCTTCCTTCACCTTGACCATGAGTGTATCCAATCGTCCACGATCTAAGAATTGTCCTCGAAAGAAAACTCCATCGATCTTCGACGTGTTTCGGATGTCGTCAAGCGGGTTGGCGCGCAGTAACACGAACGATGCCTCTTTCCCCTCTTCGATGCTCCCAAGACGTTTATCGACACCGCAAAACCTTGCGGGGACAATTGTAGCGCTTCGCAGTATATCTATCTGCGGTATCCCGGCTTCCTGCCATATTTCCATCTCTTCATGAACGGAAAAGCCGGGGACGACGCCGGGAAATAGCAGATCGGTTCCTACGAGGAGCGTGAAATGCGCATCGTACAAATCTTTCAGGAAACTTTTATAGTATGGAAAAAGCTGACCGGCGATTTCTGTATTATTCACCTGCGCTCCCCACAAGTTTTTCCAAAAACCTTTTACAAAAGGAGAAACATAATCAAGGTTCGGATAGTCGCCTGCGAATATCTTTTTCAGACTTGCCCCGCTTTTCATCTCGACCAGCGTCGGACAAACGGCCATCCCGTAACTCCCGATCTTCCTTAGTTCCGCCTGCAATTTTTCACTGTCGACTTTAGGATAGCTCAGGAAGTAAACCTGGTCGGCTCCCATACCGCCGGACTTAAGACTGAAAGGCTGTCCCAACGCTTTTGCTATCACATTTCCAAATCCGAAAAGGTGTTCGCTGCTGCTCAACCCGGCTCTCGCGGCATCTTCGATATACACAGTCTCCGGCACATGTCCGACCGCTTTGATACCCTCCTTCCTGCATTCATCGATGATCGCAAGGAAAACATCTTTTTTGAGTCCACTATACGTCTTGATTTCATCAACGCCTGCTTTGACTTGCTTGTCGACATTGGCTCTTCCTTCGTCCGGCGAACTGCACGCGAGTGTTATTTGCGGGATGAATGGCGGATCGCCGTCGAGATAATCGCCGGTGGTGATCATTTCCGGTCCGAACTTTTTCCCCGCGTTAAGCGAGTTGCGCTCCTTGACGGCAGCATCAGTATTGTTTCCCATCTCTCTCATGAAGACAACTCCCTGCGAGATCAGCATCGGCCCGAACCCGGCAGGGTCGATGTAATGCACGTGCGAATCGATCAGGCCCGGAATGACGAACAAGCCGCGGCCGGCAACCACTTCATAGTCTGAGAGGGGCATCCCGCTGTCGGCTGAGACGATCTTCCGGATCAGCCCATCTTCGACGAATATCGTTTTGTTTCTTTGAATGCACTTCTGCTCCACGTCTACGATAGAAATATCGGTGATCGCATATCTTTTCGGCGACGCATTCTGCGCGGTGACAACTGCGCTGCTGCAAAGAACAAGAAGGAAAAAGATCTTAATTGACTTCATGGCACAACTTCCTTTTTTCCAATAAATTAGTATCGCTGTGCTGGCGAGCGCAAGTTATAGGGGATAACTGAAAAGAAGTTGGGACGGTTTACAAGACTCTCAACGCCTCAGATAGGCGAAGACATTGTCTTTATACTTCCGGGAAACCGGTATCATGGAGTCTACACCCTCCAGCATGATTTTGTATCCGGCTTCATTCCCCGAGACAGTCTTTACCCTGTTGAGATTTACGATGTAGCTGTTGTGGCACCTTCTGACGGCCGGTGATTGCCTGACCAGCTGTTTCTCCGCTTCGGAGAGAGTGTTTCTCAAAAGAGAGTGTCTCATCTGTCCGTTCTCAATACGATAGACTTCGACATAGTTGTCCGCAGAAGCGAGGTACAATAACGACTGCGAGTCCACGGTAATGACCTCGCTAAGACTCGAGGAGGATAAAGTGAGCGCGCCATTTACGTATGCTCCTTCACTTTTGAATCTCGACAGGTCGGAATTGATTTGATTGATGATCCTGATCCTCTTCTTCAGATAATATGAATTGTAAAGCACTACCGTGAACAGGACCGGGAGCGAGCCGACGAGAAGCGTCTGTAACTCCATGATGTGCAGACCTCTCCAGTGAAATACTCCCTTGCCGACCACTATTTCGAACACGAAGAAATTGCTCAAGCCGATGACCAGCATATTCCAGACCAGCCACAGGATGGTCGTGCCGACGACATGGTTTTTTATCAGAATGTTCTGGAGAAGGTAAAAATTTGCGACAGAAATAATAAGTCCGAAGGTGCAATAATATAATATCAGCTCCGATTGGACGGCGGCTGGATAGAGTATCAGACCGAAGGGACCGAAGAACCATAGAAAGACACCCGCAAACGCCGTAGTGCCGAAGGATAACAACGCCTTGACGCGCCTGTCCTTCAGGAAATCGTATGGACGGTAGAAAAACGTGACAAGATTCTTAATCATATTGCAGTCCGCCTGAAATGTTTGCGGGAGTAATTTAGCGAGTGAGATTGAAAGTTTCATGGTTGCAAGGGTGCGACGGCCTGAGAAAAATTGGCGTCAAGTCACCGCCTTGCGGGATGGCGCAAGGCGCCAATTGACGGTTACCTTGCGAAGGTAGCTCTGCTCCAGCTTTGCAGCCTTCGCACGATCGCTTGCTCAGAACTTCACGGAGAATCCCAGCGACGGCAGCGTGGGAAACAATTTCTCCGCGCGGATCTGCGGATATCCGTTATTGTCAAATCCGTAATCATACGATTGGACATTTGTGAAGTCAAAAAGATTGCTCACATCGAGAAATACCGAAGAGGCACAATCGAAGAGTGTAAAGTCTTTGGTTACTCTGGCATCGATCCGTTTATAAGCCGGCAAGTAAGCCGAGTTTGGATTTCCTAATTCCCACGTCCACGTATCATATGTTTGGTTGTAAACGGCGATCATCGGAGTATACGGATACCCGCTGCCGTAAACAGCCCTGACGTTCATGCTCCATGCCTTTCCAAGATCGATGTCGGCAACTATGGCGAGCGTGTGGCGCTGATCGGTGTTTCTCGGGAAGTAATAACCCAACGTATCGTTCAGTGTCAGCTTCTGATCCGCTTTGAGGTAACTGTAGCTTATCCATCCGGAGAATCCCGGGATCGAGTACATCAAAAATAAATCCGCGCCGGATGCTCTGCCCATCGCATCGTTCTTCCTCGAATAATACACTCTCCCTGAGGGTGAGACAGTTGATGAAATAAGATCGCTGTATGTCTTATGATATAATTGTACCTTCAGGGTCAGGAAATCACGGTCTTCCTCGTCGGAGATGATCCTGTAGTCTCCACCGATCACGTAATGGATCGCGAGCTGCGACTTTGTATTGGTATCCGACGGAGTCGAGTACTCGAGTTGCTCGTAAACCGGCGATTGATAGTAGTATCCCCACGCCCCACGAAGCGTAAGGTCGGTAGTCATCTTGTACGCGAGATTTATTCGCGGACTCCATGTCAGGTCCTTATCGATATCGAAATAGTCAACCCTGCCTCCGACATTGAGGATCGTCTGTTCCCCGATCTGGAATATGTTCTCAAGATATCCGGCAACTTTAAATGACTGCGCGTCTATGCTGCCGAATTCGTTAGAGATACTATTTTCGCCGCGGACCGTGTATGATGTGTCCGGGTACTGGTTGCCGTTGTTGGTAAACTCCGCGATGGTTTGCTCATTTACTTGATCCTGGTAATAAAAGATCCGCTGATAGCTCGCTCCCGCCTTTATGCCGTAGATAGGAAGCATCTGCATGTCGTAAGACGAGCTGAACTCTAACGTCTTGATCCTAAGGTCATTGTCATATCCACGATTAACTGTATCTCTGTAGAAGATGTCGTTCTGGAGACTGTCAGAGTGGAACAAAAATGAATACCTGTTCTGATTCACTGCCTCCTCCGATTCGAGCTGGTCGTAATAAGAGATCTCCGATTTCAATACTGCCTCTGATGATATCACGTCTGTGCTTTGAAGCGCAATCATGCTGCTGTAGTAGTCGGCATGCTGCTCACTCGTGTCATTCCACACCTGAGTCAGCGAACCCGTGTAAGCGTGGTTTGACGTATAGAACGGGTAGGTGTACGAGTTGCCAAAGTCGACGTCAGGATCCTGCCTGAAAAGGTCGCCGGCCCGGATGAACAAGAGCGACAGCTTATGCTGCGGTGCAAGCTGGTACGCCAGTACACCCTGCGCATCGTAAAATGAGATATGCAACCCCGGCGAGATATTGAGCATTCTCATCACAAGCTGAGTGTAGCTTTCCCTGGCGCCGAAGATGAAAGAACCGTTGCTTCCGATTGGACCTTCTATCAGGGCATCGGCGTCGGTCATGCCGAGACTTGCCGAACCCTGCACCCTGTCTCTGCTTCCTTCGCGGTAATCGATGCTGAGCACGGAGCTCATCTTGTCTCCGTACCGCGCGGTGAAGCCGCCGGTCATCAAGTCCATCCTCTTGATCATATCGGCGTCAAATATCCCGATGCTCGCGTTCGACGCCTCCTTGATGTGGTATGGCTCATAGACCTGCATGCCATCAACCAGGACGAGGTTCTCGTTGAAGTCGCCGCCATGGACGTTAAACTTTGCGCTCAGCTCGTTGTCGTTCGAGACACCCGGGAGCATTTGAACGCTGCGGAGGACGTCCGCCGTCATGCTTGTTATACTGGAGATGGTCTGGCTTTGCAGTGAAAGAGCGCTGACCTCTTGTTGGGTCCCGCCGTTGGCTTCCTGGCTTGAATAGACGGTCATGTCCTGCAGGAGGATGTCGATGGATTTCAGGGCAATATCGAAATGAGTATCCCTGTGCACAGAGACCGGCACGATGGAAGTTTTATATCCGACGTAGCTGAATTGGAGCTGATAGTCGCCAGATGGTATGTCGATCGAGAAGTTGCCCCGGTCGTCAGTTACGGCTCCCTGCTGGGTTCCAACGACGAACGCACTCGCAAATACCAACGGCTCCATTGTGGACGCGTCGCGAACGATACCGGTGATCTTGAAAGTCTGTGCACAAAGGGTGGAATAACAAACCAATAATGAAATGATCGACAGCCTTGTGAGCATTTCCATTCCTCCTGAATTCCTGCGAATTTTTGTCGGAGAAAATCTACCACTTTACTATACGATAATACAAGAGACGTGCATCACATTATTGCCTCGGTCGAACCACTTCCAGGACGAGGCAGCGATAAGTCAAGTCATGGTCATTTTCGGTAGTGACTCATTTTCGATTCTATAAAAATGTCATTCCGGCGAAAGCCGGAATCCAGCGCTCTGGATGCCAGCTGGAGTTTACCCCGTGCTTGACACGGGGCTGGCATGACAAGGCTCGTTTGTCCGAATGTTCAAAGTGAGTCGCTACCTGGAAACTCTATTGTTGTCTTTCTCGTTTATTCCTCCGTACCAACATGTCTATAAATATGGTAGCAACCAGTTTTCCCTGCGGGGACCGACCAAACACATCGAATGTCATTCCCGCGTGCTCCAAGTCCCGTCAGAATTATTTATATGTCGGGATCCCGCTTCGCGGTGACGGGAATCCAGTCCGCTGCAATGTGGATTCCCGATGGCGCCTTGCGGCATGCCGCATACCTGCACAGAATGATTGAGCGGCATAGAAGCATTCGGGAATGACAGATGTGCAATGGGGTATATATTACTCCGGAGGAAAAGGATTACTTCAACAACATTCCGTATTTCTACAATAAGCAAATCGAATTAAAATCTATTTTTATTCGGACAAATAATCAAAGAAAGACAATTAGAACAATAAACAAGGTCGGAGTAAAATCATGACAAAGGTAATTCTTGGAAACCATTCATCGGTTTTGGTTCCTCGGAAGGATCGGGACAGCATTCGTAAATTCTATTGCGATGTCCTCGGTGGTAAAATCACAAAAGCGGAGGACGAAAGGGACTTCCTTCGTTTGGGAGAAAACTTTTATATCGTGTTTCGCTATGCGGATGTACCCGATGAGAGTGAGTTCTTACGAACTGCACGATCGATCTGGCTGGAAATTAAGTCCAACAACGTGGAAGAAATGAATCAAAAAATCCTGGAGTCCGGTCTTGTAGTGAAACTTGAACGACCAGACCCTCATCTTTATTTCCAGGCACCTGGAGGGCAGTGTCTCCGGTTAGTCGGAATCGACGAGGATCTCTCCTTTTATCAGGGGATCGGAGGAGATTCGAACGTGGCAAAGACGAAAGAGGCATTCAAGAAAAAGGGAAATTAGGATTTTCAAAGCAGTATCTCTGCAAGAATCAGCACAAATGAGGCAAGCAAAATGGAAAACAAAAGTTACACTGCGACGATAGAGGTTGCCAAGTCTCCGAAAGACGTTTTCAATCGCATCAGTGATGTTTCAAAATGGTGGAGCAAAGATTTTGAAGGAAGCAGCACAAACTTGAACGATGAGTTTGTCATTCACCATCCCGGCCGCCATTATTCAAAACAGAAATTGATTGAAATTATTCCCGGCAAAAAAGTCGTATGGCTTGTTACCGAAAGCAAACTGAATTGGATTGAAAAAGATAAGCGTGAATGGACAAACACAAAGATGGTTTTTGAGATAACCACTAAAGGAGATAAAACCTTTCTTCATTTTACTCACGAAGGGCTAGTTCCCGAAAAAGAGTGCTATGCAAGGTGTGGGCAGGGCTGGAATATGGTTATTAAGGATTGGCTATTCAACTTTATCACCGACGACAACTGGAGGCTTCCAATTGCTAAATCGGACTTTGCCTACGTGACCTATATCCGCACCACACAGGAGAAGCTGTGGTCGGCACTAACGAACGTGGAGCTCATGAAGCAATACTGGTTCGGCGTTCGCTGCGAGAGCCGGTGGACGGAGGGGTCATCGTGGAAGCTGGCGTACCCCGATGGCCGCAGCACAGATGCCGGCGAGATCGTCGAGGCCGAGCCGCCACGCCGGTTAGTGATCCGGTGGCAGCATCAGGACAAGCCTGAGCTCAAAGCCGAAGGCGAGTCTTACTGTATGATGGAACTGGAACAAAGTGGATCGGCGGTCAAATTCTCCGTCACCCACACCATCGCACGCGAACCCTCGAAGTTCATCGCGGCGGTGTCCGTCGCCTGGCCGATGGTCATCTCCAACCTGAAGTCCCTGCTGGAGACCGGCTCCATCGTTCTACAGAACCCCTTTCCCATTGAGAGCGCCCATCCGCACTAGTTACGGGGCAGTTGTCCTAATGAATCCCTTCAGTAAACTCCCGACAAGCTTTCCCTTTCCGACCCCCATCATTTCGATGGCGCCTTAAGCGCCAGAAGCAATCCTTTTGTTTGTAGTACAACATTGGGATTGTCACGTCCAAAAATCTGTATGTCGGGATGCCGTCAAGCGGCACTTCGTCGTTTTACTCCTCGCGATGACGGGTTAATGAAGGAGGCAGGGTTCTTCCCGCTCAGGAGTGCCTTCGCAGCTTTAGGGCCCGAACCTTGTTTGAATAAATGTCCCGGCGGGAATGAATTCTCTGTGGGAACTATCTACACAATAACTTTGTAATTTTAACGATGAATGCAGCACAAAAAGGAACCCCGGGTTATTTTACTCGCGAAACAAATCTTCATTCATGAGTCAGTCAGTGTCCACTTACAATTCAAAACGGTTGAACGAATAAGCATCGCTTTATGCTAATCGACAGATGCGGCAGAACTAAAAGGAATAACGGAAACATTAACGCGCTAAAATAAAACCAATTCATTTCCATTGAAAGGAGAGACAACATGGGAATCGAGGTAAACATAATTGCAGGCCCTGACAAAAACTCATCGAGCATCAGTGCCTCAGGATCGTTCCAGCACGTAATTACAGATGACGAAATAAAAAGCTTCAAGCTAGGAGATAGAGCGCTTAAGGAAGCCGTTAATGCTCATTTCGGAAAGTCTCCGAATGACGCATACCTTCGAAGCCCTACCCCGTGGGACGATCTGTACAAGACATATAATTGGCCGGAGGTTCAAGTGGTCTTCGTCGTCCAGAGTGCGGAGGTTCTTGGGATAACGTCCAAGCCGACGATCATCAAGACCCAGGAGTTTGAGAATAAACATCCTACGAAGAAGGCCACGTTCAATGTCAACATCACGGAACAAGTGAATAACACCACGTCGTCGAATTGGAGTCATTCGAACATGTTTAAGGTGGGTCAGAAATTAACTTACAAAGCCAAATTTTTCGCGACTGCCGAGATCGGCGGTGAGACCGCAATTGAGTACAGTCACACCTGGGGAGAAGGAGGGGTGGAATCTCAATCGATCACGGTGGGTTCCACCGCGGGGATGGTCGTTGAACTCGGACCTGGTGAGAGCATCCTCGCAGAACTTTCTGCAAGCCGGGGAGTCCTGAAGACGCGAATTCGTTATAACGCATACCTGATAGGAAACACCGCGGTAAATTATAATCCGACATATCGAGACCATCACTTCTGGTCTTTGGGCATCGCCGGAGTAATGGCATCCGGCAAAATTCCAAATTCAATTGTTTCAACTGAAGAGATAGAAGTCGGTTACTACTCGAATGCCAAGATAACGTTAAAGGATGGCAAGACCGGCAAGATGAAGATGGCTCGCTTTGTGTCCGACGTATCTGCGGATTAAATCCTGACATAGATACAGGTTCAACTCCACCGGAGGTAAGTGTGGGTGGCTTTGAAACTCGCCGAGTCCGACGGACTCGGCGGAGTCTGACGATCTTCGCAAGATTCGCTCAGCTTTGAGGGAGTTGTCCGAACGAACCCCTTCGAGGAACTCACGACAAGTTCTCCCTTTACAGTTTCTCGTCGTTGCGATGGCGCCTTAAGCACCAGAAGCAATCCTTCGCAACTGAAGCAACCCTGCGAAGGTTTCACAGTCGAGATACCGTTGCTTTCGGAAGGTTGCTTGATGAGTCGAATGAAACTTCCTTTAGTTTTCCGGCGTATTAGAAACTGTCTGTTCTCAGAAAGAAGGAGGTTGGTCATGAAAAAATCTGTATTAGCGTTAAGCATTCTTCTGGCGTTCCTCGCTGGAGCCTGCGCTCAAACGAATTGCATCTGGGTAGAAAAATCCGATGACGGGAGAGCGATGCAGAGGCTCGGCATTTCTATAGGGCTCGTCAAACTTCTTGCACGACCCGGATCAAGCTTTGACCTCGACAACACGAGGTTATCGTACGATACTCTCCTTGCCGTCTATAACGAAGGTTTGGAAATACGGATTAAGGACAGCATCGGTGAGACGATAATATATGGCGGCAAGTTCGGCGAGAAGATGAAGGAAGAGAGTGAACGACACAACTATTTAATTGTCGAAAGCACTGACAGCGACGGTACAACAAAGACCGAAAAGATCAGGATCGAATCGATAGAAGCCCTTCCTTTCTTGCTTTCCATGATCGGCTCAAAGGATACCGGCGATGACATCGACAGGATCGAATCGGCTCTGGAGAGAGGTGGAGTTCTCTACATCCGCGACTTCAGGAAAAATACGCGGCTGTGGATGTACGTGAACTGAGGGCATTACAAATAGGCTATAATAAATACACTCACCGATAATAATGAGTTGAGTTCCCGAATGGCTTCCCCCTCAGGGGCAGAACCATGCCTGCCGGCAGGCAGGTCCCTCGGAACAGGAGAGAAGCCAGAGGGGTAGTGTCTCAGTTTCATCCTAATTGTCATTCCGGCGAACGCCGGAATCCAGCCATTGACCCGGATGCCAGCTGGAGTTTACCCCGTGCTTGACACGGGGCTGGCATGACAACGTCTCGCCTATTTAGATGTTCAAATTGAGACACTGCCGCCAGATGAATCTTGTGAAAAATTACAGGTGCATCTTTTAAATTGAAACTTCTTGCATTATATTCTCAATAATGTGCATGGCATCATGCACGAGTATAATCACTAACATTTAGGAGACAGAAAATGAAGTCCTTGCTTCGCAAGAAAACGATCTTATCCTGCATCATTGCAGTGTTCCTTTTTGCTGGTATTACAGCTTTTGGTGGTAAAGTGAGCCACAAACGGCACCCCAATCTTGCAGCAGCGCAAACGCTGATTGAAAAAGCGGTAAATAAAGTCAGCGCTGCTCAGGCGGCTAACGAATTCGACATGGAGGGTCATGCGGCAAAAGCAAAAGCTCTTCTCGATCAAGCCTATGCTGAAATAAAGTTGGCCGCGGTAACTGCCAATAAGAAGTAATTCGTTTTGTAAGTATTATTTGCTTTCGGCGTCGGGCATTCTGAATAGAATGCCCGATCATCTAAACCAAGACACCCCTCCCGCCGGGAGAGAGTCGAACTCCCGGCAAGATTTCCCTTTCCAGCCTCCTGTCATTGCGATGGCACCTTAAGCGCCAGAAGCAATCCTTTTGTTTGTGGTACAACAGTGGCATTGCCCCGTCCAGAAATCTGTATGTCGGTCACCGCGAAGTCCCGACCAGTTTATCTGTATGCCGGGATGGCGCAAAGCGCGTACGGGATCCCGCGTCATTTGAATGGCCATAATGTCAGAACGGGAGATGCCGTCAAGCGGCACTTCGTCGTTTTACTCCTCGCAATGTCGGGTCAATGAAGGAGACAGGGTTCTTCCCGCTCACGAGTCCCTTTGCAACTGTGGTAGGATAACAAAACGAGTCACGAGACTAATTTATTCGAGAAAGGAAAACGCAATGCCGGATATTTTTCATAGAGGTTGTTCTTTTGAGTTTGAAGGACTATTTAGAGAAATGGAAAGGACATCCTGCCCCCGATGATACACAGATTTTCGTGGGGGAAAGGGTTAAGAAATAGACTTTCATTAAGTCGATTGATTCGCTGACGAGAGGGAATTTTTCATGGAGAGACGGGAGGGCGTCGTTGGATCTGGAAACTCCTCAAACCGCGGCGGCTGTCCCAATGCATGTAACACGGCAGCTTTCATATTAGGCTCTTGGTTTTCATCCACGAAAGATAATTCACGCCAACCTGTCAACAAAAGGACGAGCTAAATTCCGGCGAAGCCTAAGATGGGCGGGACGGCTTTGGAAAGTCAAAAAACAAATTTGACTATACTAATTATTCGCATTAGAAAAGGAAATATCACGGTTAACCAACAATCTTTTTGAAAGGACTCGGCATGAAAAGAGAGCGTCAAAATCAACAGTACCACGAGGACAATCCATTCATGTCTATAAAATCTCGACCCAATTGTCGAATTATCTCGGCCTTCTATTTATGCGTCGCAACATAATTACCTCATTGAGGGCATTTGTGGATAAATTTTTCTGCCAAAGGTAAAAACCAGTTGCCACTATAGTCACTCGAACTTCGTTCTCATTCTCCGCCACAGAAACAGTAACATCAAAAAAACCTAAACTATCCACGGCACCCAAACGCGCCTGACCGCAAAGAATCACAGCCTTCCGAATTCTCTTTCCTGATTGGTCCCGAACAAAACCTTGGAAGTGGATGGGCTTGCGCTTTACCTCGACATTTAATGGGTTTCCATCGAGTTTGTACATCTTTTCAGGATCGACTGCCTGAAATCTTTCATCGTTCACCCACATATGTACTTCTTGGTTGAGGAAGGTCCCCGGGATTTGTTTGAAATCTACATCTCCCTTTCCATTGATGTGCTCTTCTCTGGTCTCTGATCCAAGTCTCATTAGTATTGTCCCTGAGTCCCGCAGTACCAGATCATGTATTCCTGCATTGCCATGGACAAAGACAGTTACTGAAAACGATTCATGATAAACATTACTAAATATATAGCCTCCGACAAGAACAAGCGTAAAGCCAACAATCGGGCCGCCAAGCTCGAGCTTTCCATTGAACTGCTGACCGGAATAACGCGCGTACGAACGAAGAACCCCGAATAAGAGCCCTGCTACAAGCAGACCGAAAGAAATCAATACAAAATAGTAAAACCCTCCTAGTGTTCCAGATTGTTCCAATTTGTCCATGTTCCTCAGCATAACGGAGACTAGTCCGATCGCCAGAAGTCCGCATGACAGTGAGAGAATTATGTAAGGTTTGGCATCTTTCCTTGAAACACTTGGCTCTTTAGCTATTTTCATGGAACCGTCGTCAAAATAATCTTGACCTGAAGAATGCGCAGCCCCCAAACTCTCTGAATCGCCTCGTGGGATCAAGGACTTATCAACAACTTGAACTGATGAGGGCTCACTTAGCATAATTACACTTCCGCTGGCTCTAGTTTTCTCTAGGGTTTGGTTTATGGAACGTGCCACCCCAGAGACAAACATATCAGAAGGCTCTTCGGTTTCTAGCGCTAAAATCTCTCTGTATTCATTTTCCTGAAATGCAAACTGTGCAAAATGCCAGAGCAACTGCAATTTCACAATCCTTGGTGGGTTCGTATTGTACCAATTAATAAGAAATCTCTTCAACAGAGTGTCTGGGGAATATTTGGCTAGGCCAATTGCAAGTCCTTCAAGCGCCTCGGCGGATGATTCGGTTTTCGGCAAGGATTCGATGAAATCCCAATTGGAATCAATGCTATCCCTGTCCTTTGTGATCAACCGATACAACCAACGACGAACATTAGGAGGTTGTTTATGCCAATCCTGAGGAGGAATTTGGAGGTCCCCGAAATTTGTCCCTTCTCCTTTATTCAATGCCCAGACAGAATACTCTGCAACATTTTTATCGTTATGCCGGTTGAGTTCAGAAATTACTTCCTTCTCAAACCTTGGACCGAGGTTAAGATTTCCTCCAGAGGCACCATAAAGTAAGCTGATCCATTTCAAAACAAGAGGGTCATTCTCGCTGAGTAGCTTGCTTAGCTCATTCTTAGTCTGAGGTCGCATGGCTGGCAAGAAATATCCCGGGGCAAGCATGACCGCTTTGCCAACAATGGAATTAGCTTCTTTTGTCGCTGTCTCTGCCTCCCGGCGATCAGTAATTTGGTAAATAGCCGAAACTAGCCATGTGAGATTCTCTTTGTCATTTTCGCGTGTCATCTGCCCCCTGAGGAAAGGCAAGAAACCCCGCTCCTTCAGAAGACCTATCGCTTTGTACGACCACCGTCTAACTTGAACGTCAGTCCAAGTTCCATGTCTAGACATCATTCTCAAAATCCTGGACCGAGTTTGACCTTGAGGGATATATCCAGATTCCATGATATCACAAAGTCGCTGTATTCCGCGCTTAACCATCGCAGGGTCGGCAGACTTTAGGAGCTCAAAAATCAAAGCTAGCGCAGCGTCATTTTTCGCGATCATTATTCGTCATACCTTCGATAACAACTCTCAGAAGATTGGAATCTTCATTGACGGATAGGCACCAGTATTCATGGTCACGACATAAGTGACTACCATCTGGTATTACTTTACAGTGAAGCCCGACTTCCAGAAATTGGGCACGCAATTCATCTCTGCTCCGTTGATCTCGGCGATAGACATTTGCCATTACAGCTCCATCAGGCTTTACGACTCTTCTGATTTCCTTAATCTGCTGAATGCTTATCGGGAACTGAAATACAAAGAGTGCAACAACAAGATCGATGCTTGAATCAGGTAATGGTAGGGGAGCATTAAGATTAAAGTGAAAAGACTTAATCCCCTTACTACTCAATAAATCGACAGATTCTAAATCAAGATCTGCTGTGAAATACTCTTTGAACTTGTGACCGGAATCTGGGAAAAGAGGGTTACTATCAGGACCGATTTCTAGAACCGAATTTATAACAAGACTATCTATCACCCGCAAAAACTTGGCTCTCACCGAGATGTTTATCTCCCAGTGGGGCATCTTCTGAATGAATTGTTCACGCAGTTTATTGACTGCCAGGACTTCATCTTCGGACAATTCCTCTGCTGACTTCGATATGTAAATGAAATCCATAAATCTGGAGTAGGTCTTGCCTTCGCATCGAATCGTCTCGGGCCTTTCTGGACCAGCGGGATCAATATACATGATTCCATTTGTTGCCTTCTTCAACTCACATAAAGGTGGGTCGTCATCTGCCTTTTTCATTATCGGTCCCTATCTCCATTTCTTCATTTACTTCGAATATATTTTCAGATATTCGGTTTTTACTTGGGCAATTAGGCGCCTGCGAGCAGTCGTAATTCGTCTCGTTGTGTTATACTGCAACCTGAATCCAGCTTCAGTGGCATATTGTTCAAGTAGATCACTCGTATCTTGTCTGGAACTTGAATCGCCGAGCACAATAGCCAGCAGTCCTGTCCGTTTCAAAACTGAATGCCAAAGTCTGAAACAATCATGCATGTAATCAACGTACTGCTGAAATGCTTTCGCGCTGTTCCTAGAAGACCGCTGCCCCATCTCTCGTTTCCTGAGTTCTTCAAAATCATCAAAGGAATATCCCTCTACAGGAATCAAATCCTTTTCGAACCACAAGAAAGAAAGCCGCTGTGATTTAACATAGTCTGCAACGCCGTAATAAGGTGGTGACGTCATAATGAGATCGACCGAACTTTTTGGAAGGGCACTTACAAAAAAATTGCTGTCTGCACATGACACTCGGTGTCTGCGTCTGATCTCCCTCCTGGACAACATAATTCCTCTCCCTTGCATATCATCAAGTACCTCATCGACAAAACTTGAATATTTCTCCAATGCTCTGTGGAAAGCATTAAACGCATCCTTGTAGATTATTTCGTCATGTTTCGGTGCAACATTATCGCACACCCAGCCCCAATGACGCCACTGTGAAGAAACCGTTTTGAGAATGCTGGAAAATATCGCCTGCGCCGGGATTCTGATTGAAGTCTCACGAATACACTTCACCCTATGTAAGATCAAAAGGAGTTCTTTATAGGTATCTTTGTGATACCATCTTTTCAATTCGGTCTCTTTCGGGTGATGATTTGTAATCAACTTTTCATCTTTGGCAAAAAGTCCACTTCGTGATCGAAAGGAAAGAGTCTCATGTAAACGCGACAGGTCGGGAAAAAGAAGCTTAGCCTGTGAAATAAGAATCGCAATGGGATTTGAATCAACCCCGATAAAACTTCGGTTCAACCTAATCGCTTCCAGTCCCGTAACCGACGTCCCACAAAAGGGATCCAATACAACGGCATTCTCCTTCGTCAGCAATGGGATAAGAGAACCCGGTACCGCAGAGACAAATGTGGCCGGGTACCAATGAAATGATTGCATGCCTTCATTTCGGATGTTAGGAAAATCCCAGTCAACACCCTCAAGATCTTTCTTAGAATAACTCAATTTGCCTTCTTTCGAAATAATTCAATAAAGGTCGTTCGTCGTAGTCCTCGGGGAATTTTGTCCAAAACCTCCATCCAGGAGCGATTGTCTTGACCAGCTCAATTACTTTCACCCGCCATGCATTCTTTTCCTTTTCAGGAATTCCAAGCATATCTCGTCCATAATCCCTTGTCGCAATTGCTGACACTAAAATACTGGAAGAGTCCGTTCCCACGGTTAACTGCGCACCCTGCATGTTTTGGAAATGCGTTTCTCGAGCAACTAACTTTGATTCAGGCCAAAAGAAATACTGTGCCTTCAACCTGAACTCCATAATATCGGATTGGCTAACTCCTTCTTCGATCAAGGGAAAGGAGACTGGGGGTTTCTCTGTTGAAACGAACCATACATAATCAATTAACTCGTACTGGGGCCGCGATAGTAGCCAAGTGGCCTGGCTTCGCGTCGAACTATTGTCCAGGAGATTTTGCTCAAACTGAGAATCGGTCAGAAACCAAGTCTTCTCATCAATCACGTTTGACTCTACTGCATTTATGAGCAAGAACTTCAAAAATGCATTATATGAGACACACTCCGGATGAGTGATTATCATCGTATAGATTTGTTCTCTCATAACAAGCCATTTTCTAATCGCCGGAATCGCATCTGAGGAAAAGCGCAACTTCATCTGCGAATCAACAACAATATTTTTAAGGATCAGCTCTAAGTTCTCGTGAACTCCTTCATAACCAAGCAGATAAGCCATTCGATGGACATTGTCGATATTATCAATGTCAATGTCTGCCGACACTGCAGAACGAGAACCACCAGGTGGGCAAATCAGACGAAAGACCTCATCGCTCTTTATACCATGTCGCCTTAGAGTTCCAGCCAGTTGAAGAGAAGATGAAACAAGGATCTGATGATATTTATTAGTGGGATGATAATTGCCGAAGAGAATGGATTCCACCAATTTCTCATGTGAGAATGTGGGATTCTTTTTCTTAATGATCGTCTCTAGTAAATGGCCGAATGGAAGAATTCCCACGTCGTGCAAAAGGCCAGCTGTAATCAGAGTTTTCCTTTCTCCTATGGTGAGACTTGACCTTTCCGCAAGCTTATATGCAAGAAAAGAAACCCCAATCGAATGAGGAAATCTCCTCGCCGATGCCAGATCCTGGATATGCGGCGCATCAAAGTTCATAAGCCGCATATGCCTCAATCTCTGCACCTCTGGGCATCCAAGCAGTTCATAGAGTAGGTCCTGGTATGGAGTACCCCTAAAGTCGATTACACCATGGAGATCGTCCCTAAATAACATCACCGACCCAAACATGTAATGTTTCAAAGTGTTCCATCATGACTCCATACTAAGTTCACAAATTGCTCTCCATCAAAGATTTATCCTCCATCATGCACCATTTAATATTATTGATTGTCATGAATACCTTGACCATCCAAGGTAATTTAATTTCACAAGAAAGACTGATTATTCCAACCTTAGGGGCGATATATTGCCTTGTTTCGTCTTCATCCGACTTTTTTCAGCGCCGCATCAATATCCAGCACCGAAAGTTCACCGTTGCCATTCGGGTTGGCGGCGTCGAGGGTACCAGCGCACTCGTGGCATTTCATGATCGTCCTGGGCCATCCATTGAAATGGACGGCTCCACTCTCGGCAAAACCCCTTCGGGGTTGCGGGCTTTCGTGAGGCGTCCCGCCTTGCGGGATGCCGATGGTGATCCATTCTATTATTCATTGCCATTCCTTCGCAGCGCCGCATCAATATCCAGCACCGAAAGTTCTCGATCACCATTCGGGTTGGCGGCGTCGAGGGTACCAGCACATTCATGGCACTTCATTATAGTCTTGAGATACTTCTTCTCCACGAGCTCGGGAATGTAATCGAAATACTTCGGCTCGTCGGGAAGTATTTTGTCGTGGTAGAACTCGTAAAGTCCCATTGTCCCCTTCGATGAGTTGCACGAGCCGCACGCCCAGACCTCATTGTGGATCGACTGGATATGGTCGCATGTGGGACAGTCGGGTTTAATATGCAGCGACTTCGGTACGATGTGCTCGCGGGTCAGGTTCTCCGTCGAGCCGCAATAGGCGCACTTCTTCTCGGCTTCGACGAGCTGCCAGTCCTCGCGCTCGATGTGCGACCATGATTTCCCGCCCGACTTCAAGTCATGGAACGTCTTCTTGATGAAACCGTAATGCAGTTTCTTCGCCTGCTGCCCGTCCGGAACATTGAAGGCACGGCAGGTTATGATCTTGGCGTACTGGTAATAGATCAAATCGCGAATTGTTTTTACTTCTTTATCTGGCATACAAAAATCCCACTTTCTTTTCGTAAACCGGTATATCTTTTAGTGGCCCGCCTTCAATTACTAAAGCTCGTTTAATTTGCCAGGAAGGAACGATTAAAACAAATCACTATCCAGCACCGAAAACTCGCCGTCGCCGTTGAGGTCGGAGGTGTCGATTTCTAATTGATGCCTTGGATCAACCATGTCCATTTCTCCTAAGAGCCATATCAATATCCAAAGAGTACTCCATCATTTTTCAGATCTTTGCCACCATTCCCGACATTTTGAACAACGGATTCAATTTCATGAGAAAAAAATAAATACAACCTTCTGTCTGAAGCTCTCTCTAACCACGGTTGATTCCCGGCCCAAAGCCGGTCATTTCCCGGTTGGAAGCCGTATGAAAGCCGTCTGTTTCTCGGTCAAAAGCCGTGTGAAAGCCGTATGATTCTCGGTCGGAAGCCGCCTGTTTCTCGATTGCAAGCCGTGTCATTCTCGGTTGTCCCTCGATATCGCCTCGATTATGCCTCGGTATCGCCTCGGTCAGAAGCCGTCCGATTCCCGGTTGAAAGCCGCTTGCGCGCCTGACGACTTCCTCGGATCGGGAATCGAAGGCGCGGCGTGCAATGATCTTTTCGTACTGAGAATATGTGGGGTCGCGAATTGTCTTTACTTCTGTACTTGGCATAGCGCAGGTCCTCTTTTGGTCTTCGCATCTCATACAGCCCGTGCGAAAACGGAGTCACGTCCCCTTTCCACTGAACTTTCAATACGCCTGAATGGGCGATTTCGGGAGTCTCAGCTGTCATATACAATCCACCGTATATTGAAATCGCCCGCTTTGACTGGGGGGACGTGACGATCCGCCGACGGCGTACCGTTTTCGCGGGCACCCTTTTCTTTCCGTTCACAGTTCCCGTTCAACATTTGTATTCCAAGGTACGGGATCCCGCAAGGCGGGACTTTTGGGTGAGCAAAAGAAAGTGAACAAACACTACAATACTCCAATTCGCTAATGACTGATTCCACAAAACGTTCTTTCCTTTATCTTAATATCCCGATATTCATTGGGACAGGCTCCAGAAAGTACCAAATGCCGCCTTGCGGCATCCCGCAGGGCGACTTGACGCCATTTTTTCTCCAGCCATTTTACTCCAGTTGGGATATGTTAAAATCGCGAATTGCTTTTACTTCTCTATCTGGCATACAAACAGCCCACTTTCTTTTCGTAAACCATTCAGTGTTTCAAAACCCGCATCGAACGACTGATTTGATGCGAGAGGGAGATCAAAGCAAACTCACCCGCATTATTGTCCGGCGCATTTATTAACTTGAGCTAACAATACGAGACAGGAAGCTGCATGAAAATCATAGGCGCGAAAGAAGACGAAGAGTATGGGAGTCAAGCGAAGAGCAATCCCGGCATTGAGGACGGTCTTCATCGCCCCGGCCCGCCCCTCTCTTTCTCCGCACGCCGGACAGCAGGCATCGTCCTGAAGGTCCTTGCGGCTTCGATAATCGTGTTCATCCTCTGGCGCCAGTTCGTCAACGTGAAGGTGGACTCAGTGCTCGCACTTCTTGACAGGGTTGGATTCGCCGTAATGCTCGTCCTCATTCCGCCGCTCCTTGAATTATTGGCCGAGTCTCTCGGTCTCGCACTCTGCATTCCCGGCACCGGTCCGTTCAGACGTTTGTTCAAGGTTCTCCCCGTGCGCATCGGGTGCGACACGCTGATCAATTCCCTGCCTGCCGGCGTCGTGCCAGCTGAAACGCTCCGTCCCATCTGGCTGCGCCGCGCCTGCAATGTACCGATCGAAGAAAGCTTCGCCGCCTGCCTGATGGGAAAAATAAATATGGCGGCAGCACAGGGATTGTTCCTCACGGTCATCATGGCATTGATTATTTTTGCCGGGCCGGCGCATGGATCCGCCGCCGCGCTTTCAGGAAGAACAATGATGCCGGCAGTCGCCCTCCTCGCCCTCGTCTTCGCTGCGGTTATATACATCTACAGCGGCGCGCGTCTTACCCAGCTTGCATCGCTCCTGAAACGAATCACGTGGAATCGATGGAGGCGTTTTCTTTCCCGAATCGAGTCGAGCGTGAACAGAATCGACGCGACGATCCTTCACTTCTCACGTCAGAACCGGCGAGCGCTCTTCGGCTCCCTCGCATCGTTCGTCGTCGGATGGACACTGCTGGGATGCGAATCGTACGTGATCCTGAGAATCCTCGGTCAGAGCATCACGGTGGGTCAGGGATTCCTCATGGAAGGGACTGCATGTCTTCTCCGGATAGCGTTCTTCTTCATCCCGTCGGCTTTCGGTGCTACAGAAGCCGCTTATGTTTCACTGATCGCCAGTTTCGGTGTCGCCGACGCTCCCTCGGTCGCATTGGCATTTATCACCATCAAGCGGTCCCGCGAGGTCATCTGGATAGTCTTAGGATATCTGGCAATAATGATTTACGGAAGAAGCAAGGCTGGAGATGCGGGTTCCCTCCACCGGGTGAGCAAAAGAAAGTGAACAAATCCCACGAGATTCCAAATCACTGACATTCGATCGCAACATAAATTGCTCATAGCGCTTTTTCTCCTGTCTTAACACAAGAGAAAGAACCCCGGCGAGAGTTGGATTATCGTGAGCCCATAGGGCCGGTATTCGTTCATTCAAACTCTCGATTATTCCTCCGCTTCAATCATCCACCGGCTTGCGGCCTGGGCCACCGCAGGCATCAGCGACGTCGAAACCGTGAGCCGAATTTCACCTGCTCCATCGATCTTCGTTCCATTCTCCGGAAGGGAAAAAGTCTTCGCGACGACAGACGCCTGGTCCGGTGTCACGGAAGCCTGCGAAATTGTTGTAGCACTGAATCTCACCTCTTCGGTGGTCTGCACGTCCTTCAAGGCTCCGGTGCATTCGTTTCTGATCCCATCGTAGGTCTGACCCTCAGCTGCCCAGTCTGCGTTCTTTGCCCTGTTGAGATCGTACGCTTTCGAGAACATTCGTTCCATTTCTTTAAACAATGGGTAGCTGACAAGAGTCTTCCCTGCCGGGAGACTTCCGTTGAAGGTTACCTGGTACTGGTTGGCGCCCGGCATGATCTCGATTCTCACATCCCCTGTGTTGAAGTCTCCGGCGCAGACCTGCTCGCTCTTCGCAACATCGGTGTCGGAAGCGCTCGACTTATGCGTCATGCTCAGGAAGCCGCTTGCTTTTCCCACATAGAGGATCCGTTCCGCCGAAGAGTCTACGCGCTCGGCAGTGAACTCACCTTGAGCAACGAAGCCGTTCATCAGAAGCGCCGTGGACGATCTTTCTTTCTGGTCGTAAGCGTAGTTGACGATAGCAATTACGAATTTCCCGTGGAGCTTCCTGACCTTCGACCAGTCGGCGCCTCCGGGCATGAAAGCTGCGAAGGCAATGGATGCGACTGTCATGAAAGCAAAAAACAGAAAACGGTTCTTGCGCATAAGTTCCTCCTTGTGTTATTGGATGTGACACGAAACGCGCTGCAGGTTATGACCTTTGCGTATCGGTAATAGATCAAATCGCGTTTTTACTTCTTTATCTGGCATACAAACGTTTCCATTTTGTAAACCGATGAGTGTTTCAAAGCCCGCCTCAAATGACTGTCTAATTTGATAAGAACAGAAGATTAAAGCAAACACTGATGGCACCGACGAGATCGGATCTGATTCCCCCGGAAACCTGCACAGCCTGCCCGACTACTTGCATCTTCGTACGAACGACCTGCGCCGTTCTCCAGACCGCATGGATCACTGCTACAGCCACATGCAGCCTGGTCCCAAAATCCACTTCGAAGATGAATCTTGTGCGGATTACCTCTCTACCACCCTTTAAAAAGTCTCAAAAAGATTCCCCGTCATCCCGCATGGCGGGATTGGTTGGAATGACGAGCAGGCGTCATACTTTTTCGGATCTTTATTTCGACTCCACCATAACGTGAAGCGCTTCGTTGAGTCCGGTATAGATGTTCGCATACTTCGGGACGAAACCCAGCTCATCGTGCAGACGCTTGCTCGATAAGACCTTCGGCGTGACAAGCAACCGAAGAGTCTGCGGCGTAATGTTAGGCGGTCTGCGGCTCAATCTGTCTGTCCACGCCGCCGACCACGCATAAAGATAAGCGGCAAGTCTGGGAAGATAGTACGGACCGCGGACATGCAGCTGGGACGCAATCTCCTCGAGGAACTGCCGCCACGTTGCGGGCTCGTTGTCGCCTGCATTGTAAATGGTGAAACCCGGCTTCGCCTTTTCGCATGCAAGAAGAAGCGCCTCGGCGACGTCCTCGACATGTATGAAGCTGATTCTTACTTTTCCGTCGCCTCCCCACGGACAAAACCCCATTCGCAACTTGCCGCCCAGTTCGTGAAGAATGCGGCCGTCGGAGCCGTACACTTCGCCGACACGGCAAACCATTACTTCAGGAAATCCAGCATCATGGAACAACTCTTCAACACGGAGTTTTATTTCTCCGTAAGGAATCACGGGACGGCACGGATAATCTTCGTCAGCTTCGCCGTCGATGTCGCCGTAAACTTCTGCCGCACTTGCGAAAACCCACCTCCGCACTCCTTCTTTCTTTCCCCATTCAATCAGGTTATTGGCAATAACAAGATCGGTATCCACCAGCTCTTTCATTGTGCAGCCTGCAAAACCGCCAGCAAGATGGATGACAGCATCGGGGACTTCCCAATTGCGAATGGGATCGCGTAAATCCGCAACTAAATTTGTCTCGGCACCCGGACGTCTCGCGACTCCGGTCACTTTCCACCCGTGCAACCGCGCTTTTCTTACTACCGAGCGTCCGATGAAGCCGCCGGCTCCAGTCACGAGAACATGCATGGCTCACCTCACCTTGCTCAAGTAAACGATGGTGACTGTGGACTGTTCTTCGTAAGAATTCATCTCCTTGAGCACCGCCAGAGCGCGCACAGTCCCCTCGCGCTGGAAGAGCGCCGCAAAATGAGGAGGCACGCCGGGTTTATCGAGCGAGGAAAAACTCTTGCCAGTGTAGATCAGCATGAAATCGAAAGGCTGCCATGGAAGCGTTGACTGGATGACTTGAAGACCGGTAAACGTATTTCCCTTGGCGATAACCTCCTCGATAGCGGGCCTAATATGCTTATCGAAATCCGCCTTCCAGAGATAGGATGTTCCGGGTTTGCACCGAACCTGTACCAGTATCGCAGGCTCCGTCGCGGCTGGCGGCGATTGCCGGTCTACACTGAGCGATGGTAAACCCGCCGCCGTTCCGGCGAGAACTAACACCAGCATTATCCATCGCGGAATCCGGTTGATTTGCGACAACACGGTTCTGGCAAATCGAGACAGCAGCATCGGATCTTCCGAACGTGATGAGTACAAGATGCAGATAACTCCTATTAATCCGTCTATGCCTAGTAGAGATGGCGAACGCAGAAGGCATGCAAGCCCGACCCCGCCCAGCCAGGTGCCCGCCGACTCGACTATATGCAGGCAATTCATCTTGACTGAGGATGACATATCATTATGGTACGCACACATCCAGAAATACCTGAAAATGACCGCAACACTTGCAAGAACCAGGACAGCGGCAACTGTCTCCGTCCAAAATGGGAGCCGCCATACAAATGAGAGCTTGTAATCAAGCTGTAGAGCCAGCCACGGAAGAAAAAGGAAATAGACCAATAAAGTCGAGAGAGTAGGCAGTAAAAATCGCATGAATCGTTGCATGATATTTCCTTTCTTTTCTAAAAGTTGTTGGAATATTCTTCTATCATTTGATACTTCTATAAAGACAATTGGATTGGGTCAGGTTTTATTCTATTTATTATGCAAACGCTTTTGTCTTGTAATCTGATGAGTGTCTAAAAGCCCGCCTCAAATGACTGTCTAATTTGATAAGGACAGAAGATTAAAGCAAACACTGATGGCACCGACGAGATCGGATCTGATTCCCCCGGAGACCTGCACCGCCTTCCGAACCACTTGCATCTCCGTCCCGACCACCTGCATCTTCGTCCCAACGACCTGCATCTCTTTCCCAACCACTTGCATCTTCTTCCCAACGAATTGCATCTCTGTCCGAACCAATTGCATCTCTCTCCCAACGACTTGCATCTTCGTCCGAACGACCTGCATCTTCTTCCGAACCACTTGCATCTCTGTCCCAACTACCTGCATCTTCGTCCGAACGACCTGCATCTCTGTCCCAACTACCTGCATCTTCGTCCGAACGACCTGCATCTTCTTCCGAACTAATTGCATCTCAGTCCCAACTACCTGCATCTTCGTCCGAACGACCTGCGCCGTTCTCCAGACCGCATCAATCACCGCTGCACTCACATGCAGCATGGCCCCGAAATCCACTTGGGAGATGAATCTTGTGCGGAGCACTACACAATCCGCATTATCTCCCGTCGATCACCGTCACGGTGTTATCGTATTGGTTCACCACGTAAACTTTATGTGTGACTGAATTGACGGCGATTGCGACCGGTTTTGTCCCGACACGCAGGGTGGTAATCCCATTCGTTCTGCCATCGAGAACTGTAACGGTGTTGTCATTCGAGTTAGCTATATAAATCCTGTTCAGAGCTTCATCGACCGCCATCGCTCCCTGGCCTGCTCCGCCGGTCAATGTCGTAGTTTCGTAAGTCGCGCCGTCGATCACCTTGATGTCGCTGCTTCCGCGGTCAGCGACGTAGACCTTGCCGGTCGCGGGGTTGAGCGCAATCGAGGGGTTATCCACTGCCGCATAATTTATGTCGTGAAACGTGCCGGTAGAACAATCGACAACCAATACTTCGGGCGAATTAGTGCGCCGTCCCGCGCAAGAGACATAGATTTTATTTGCAGCAGGATCGACCGTGATGCCATATACTATGATCGTATCCAGGATGACATGCATCCGGCCTGTCGCGCAATCGAGCACGATCAGGCTGCTGTCTACCGAAATCCCTCCGATATATATCATGTTCGTACGCATGTTGGCCGCAATCGTCACCGGCGATCCTCCGACAGGCAGGAATGACACGGCGTTGGTCTTACCGTCGATCACTACAAGCTGACCGAAATTCCGGCACACGATGTAAAGCCTATTGGGGACCGGGTTGAGCGCCATTGCAATCGGATCGGCCGGAACAGGTATGTCGATCGTGTCATCTGTAGCTCCGTCAATTACTGTGACAGATTCCGATCCCGCCGCGTAAATCCTGTTCATTGCAGGATTGACAACGAGCATCTGAGGAGCAAAACAGGCATGTATGGTGGCCGTGCTGTTCCTCGCCCCGTCTATCACCGTGACGGTGCTGTCGTACGTATTCGATACGTAGATCTTGTCGGTAACAGGATTTACGACGACATCGGTAGGAAGGGCGCCGGTCGGAATCGTGGCCATTACCTTCTGTGCGTAGAGCGCGCGGGGCCCAAGTGTATCCACGGTGAAGAGAAGCGCGATGAGTGCGGCAGCGAATACATTATCGCAAAAATGATGAAGTATGAACTCTTTCATTCTTCCGCCTCCACGATCCATCTGCAGGCAGCCGGTGTCACTGTCGGCATGATGGTTGTCGAGACCATGAGCTGGAGCTCGCCCGATCCCTCGATCTTCTGACCGGTTTCCGGGAGATCGAAGAACTTCATGTCGGGAAACTTCTGGCCCGGCTTCGTCACCATCTTCGGTACGGAAGCCGCACTGAACGTAACCTCTTCGGTTGAGTCCACGCCTTTCGAGGCTTCTGTGAATTCATCCCTTAAGCCTTTGTCGATCCTTATGTCGTCGGTCCAATCGGGGTGGTACTTCGTATTGAAGTCGTAAGCTTGCGAGAACAAGTCTGCCGCCGCTTTGTACAGAGGATAGCTGATGACGGTTTTCCCGCCCACGCTTCCCTCGAACTCAACCTGATATTGGTTGTCGTCTGTCATGATCTCGACAGTTGCCTCGCCGTCATTAAATGGTCCTCCGCAGACCTGTTCGCTTGTTACCATAGTGTCCCCGAGGACGGTCGCCTTATGTGTCATACACATGAAGCCGCTGGCTTTTCCTTTGTAGAGGAGGGTGCCGCTCGAGGGAACCCGCTCGGCTTTGAACTCACCCTGGACGAGGAACCCGCTCATCGAGGATTCTATAAGGGCCTTCGCCTTCTCGTCGGAAGTGTAATTGTTGAGGGTAATGACGAATCTCCCGCGCAGTTTCTTGATCTTCGACCAATCAGTGGCTTCTTTCCCGGACAAGAATGCCGTCAAGGCAAGAAATGTGAGAGATGTAAAGAATATGCGGCAAAACTTTCTCATGTTAGACTCCTTGTTGAGTTCTGGTGAAGCTCCCTGTCATAAATGTTTTTCGTTTTTCTGGCCGGCACACAAACATTTTGCTCTTGTGAACCGATTAATAAATCAAACCGCCCTCCATGATGGCTTCTTCAATATCCGCAAGTTGATTCAATAATGCAAGAATGAGAGGCGGACGGAAGGAGTCTTCTCCGCGAAAGTAATCCGTCATCAAAACGGCCGCGAGAAAATTCCTCAACCGGTGTCCTGCTACGGATTCTTTAATAAAGCAATTATCTCTACGACGGCCGGAGTAATCATCAAAGTGCCGGGGCGTTTCTCACAAGCATCGACCGCGCGCAAAATCTCCCTCGCCCTTTCTCTATCCATACGACCGAGCTCGACTAGGCGATCGAGATTCGCATTGATAAAAGCCCTCGGCCATTGCCATACGAAGCTGGACGCAGGCACGATGTCGATGATCGGTTTCATCTCCGTTATCTCGAAGCCGCACTCTTCCAGCCACACCGGCAGGTTGAGACCTATATCCGGTTCCCCGCCGCTCGCACGCCAGCTTCCCATGACCGCTTCCACGAATTCCTCCAGTTCGCCGGAACGCGGAGCGAACCGCCACGTTGAATAGTCAAAGTATTCGTGAAGGACGATCACTCCATTCTTCTTCAAACTTCGTGCAATGCGGCTGACCAACTCATGAGGACGTTTCACAAAGGAGAATATCCACCTGCACCACGCTCCATCCGCACGCGGGGCCTGAAAATCTTCTTCGTCCAAATCGCATTCGACCGCGGTGATATTTGCGTAACCGCGTCGGTCCCGCGCTGACTCGACGTTGTCTAAAAATCTCCTGGAACGGTCTATGGCAAAAATGTGTCCCGAGGCTCCGACTATTTCCGACAGATCAAACGCTGCGTAACCCGGTCCACACCCGATGTCTATTATCGTTTGGCCGACAGAGAAGCCAGCGCGTTTCCATGTGTCCAGTGCCCGCGGCCGCCAAACGAGATGCTGAAGCCCGAGCCGCGAAATCTCTTCATCGTGCGTTCCCAGTATATAATCTTTTTCGGAAGCCATCTCATCTCCTTTCGCGATGTCACTTCTTTCTGAAAATCTGCAGTTGTTTAAAGATCCAAAAGCACAATAGAGAAAAAGTTTTTCAAATCATGATAGAAAGAAGACTGCGAACAACCAACCCGATTCTTGCTATGTTATCATTTGGTAGTTACAGCGACGACTATTGGAACTCGGAGGATATATTCTTGCGCTTACTCCGCTTTCTCGTCGATGACATCTCTGAGCGTCATCATCATTTCCGCAAGCCTGTACGGCTTTTGGATGAAATGAGTCACACCTAAGTCGAGCAGCTTCGATCTGACGTCTCCTTCTATGAAGCCGCTTGCTGCGATCAACTTTGCCTTCGAATCCATTGAACGGATTGTCCTCAGGACTTCATCGCCCGGAATCTTCGGTAGACCTAAATCCGATATGACGACATCGATATCCTTTCGCCACTTCTTATATAGGTAGATTCCTTCTTCGCCGTCCGATGCGACAAGCACATTGTAGCCTTTCGATTCGATGACGGCTCTCACAAGATTTCTCAGCATCTCTTCATCCTCGATCAGGAGAACGGTTTCGTTCCCGCCCGGAACATCCTGCATCGCTATTTCAGTCGTCTCGACATTTTCCATCTTGCGTTCCTTAACCGGAAGAAAGATGTAGAACGTCGTACCTTTGTCGAGCTGCGTCTCCACATCCACAAATCCGCGGTGGCTGGCAACGATGCTGTGAACGAGTGCCAGACCGAGTCCCGTACCTTTGCCGACCTCTTTGGTCGTAAAAAAGGGATCGAACATCCGCTTCTTCGTCTCCTCGTCCATTCCGATCCCGGTGTCGCTCACTGCGAGCATAACATATTTTCCCGGCGAGACTGCCGGAAACTTCGAAGCCAGCGACTCACCTTCCAATTGTCCGGTTCTAATCTTGAGCGTCCCGCCGTTCGGCATTGCGTCACGCGCATTGACGCAGAGGTTCAGCAAAACTTGATGGATCTGTGTCGAATCAGCAGCGATCGACGGAAGTTTGGTCTCGAGATCCGGCACTACCTCGATTGTCTTTGGGAGAGTTTCCTCGAGAAGTCTCATGATCTCCTCAGCAACATCGTTGATCGAGATGCGTTCATATACCGACTCGCCTTTCCGGGCAAATGTGAGAAGCTGCCTCACGAGTGCGGTTCCCCGGGCGGTAGCTTTCTGAATCGCTTCGGTGCTCCTCAATATTTTCTCCGGCCCGGGGTCTCTTCTCTCGAGGAATGCCGAGTAACCCGCGATAATGCCGAGAATGTTATTGAAATCATGGGCGATTCCACCTGCGAGGGTTCCGAGACTCTCTAATTTCTGTGCCTGGACAAGCTGGGTCTCGAGGTTCTTCTGCTTGGTGACGTCACGAAGAATACCAAGGACAGAGACGAGGCGACTCGATTCATCGCGAACACCCGTTATGCTGGCGCTGACCGTTACCAGTTCTCCATTTCTTCTTTTGAGAACGAATTCATGCTCTTTCAGATGATTATCCGATTCGAGAACCTCAAGGAGTAATTTCCTGTCTTCAGGTTCGGCATAAATATCGCGTATGTTCGTCCGAAGGAACTCATCCTTAGAATCAAAGCCGAGCAGATCGACCGCTGCCGGATTTGCGTCTATCATGGAGCCGTCGCGTCTCGCCATGACGATAGCATCCTTCGATTGCTCAAAGAGCGACCTGTATTTCTCCTCGGAATGTTTTAAGTCCTCGTAAGCGGCATTGAGTTTTTCTTCGGCTCTCTTCCTCTCGGTGATGTCCATGAAAGAAGCCATTATGCAAATGGGTTCTCCCCGTTCCGACTTCACGATGTTGGCGGAAATCTGGAAATCGAATGTGGTCCCATCTTTTTTTACACCTTTGCTTTCACCGAAGAAACCTTTCCCTGCCTTCATTGTTGCGATTGCACCTTGCAGCCTTTCCGCCGACATAGAGAATTCCGAAATATCCTTCCCGATCACATCATGAATGTGGTCATAGGCCCAAAGATTTAAAAAAGCTGCGTTGATGTAAAATACCTTGCCGTCCATGTCGGCGAGTCCGATCGCGCTCATGGATGACTCGATGGCGGCATTTCTTACAAGGAGCTGCTCTTGACTCTGCTTTTGATTGGTAATATCGCGCGTCACGGCGAATACCATCTTCTCTTCGACGAGCGGGACGCAGTTCCACGAAAGCCACTTATAAGTTCCGTTTTTACACCTGCACCGGTTCTCGATGGAGTAGACCGCCTTCCCTCTCGCAAGACCCGCTGCAAATTCGGTCGTCGGCCCGAGATCTTCGGGATGGATGAACTCCAGAAACGGTTTCGCCAACAACTCCTCGTTCGTCCAGCCAAGTATCTTCGACCACGCCGGGTTGATCTGCTTCAAGTACGAATCGAATCCTATGATCGACAACATGTCAAGTGAATAGTTGAACATGCGGTCGCGATCCTTTGACAGCTCCTTGTGCTTCTCGTCAAGCTCGATATTCTCAATCGAGTATGAAATGTCGGAAGACAATTCTCTCAAAAGAGCAACCTCCTGTTCGTCGAAGAACCTGGCTTCGGAAGAATAGAAGCAAATGACTCCGTAGGTTCGATCCGCATTCATCAGCGGGAAGGCCGCGGAGGATCTAAACCGGCGTTTAAGTGCCTCGGTATGCCATGGCAAGACCACACCGTCATGCTCGATATCATTTCTGACGACATGGCGCTTTTCGCGAAGTGCGACACCTACAGGTCCGCGGCTGCCAGGTTTCTCGGGCGAAATAGAAATGTCCAGCAACTCGAGGTAACCTCCTCCATCGCCGGAATATGAAACCGGATCGACATCCCCGGTCTTCTCGTCGACGGTTCCAATCCAGGCAAGCTTAAACTTCCCGACCTCGACTGCGATTCGACACGCTTCTTCAAACAGCTTTTTCAAATCGCGTACACGGATCAGTGTCTCGTTGATCTCTGAAAGGACAGCGTAAATCCTGTTCATGCGATTGATTTTGTCATCCGCCAATTTCCTGTCAGTTACATCTTCGGTAATCGAAACCGAATAGAGAAGTTGTCCCCCCGAATCGTACACTCCCGAGGATACAAGCCGCACCCAAACTATTCTCCCGTCCTTCCTGATATATCTTTTTTCCAGCGAACCTGTTCTGATCCTGCCTTCGGCAATTTCGTTCATGAGAGTTTCATTTGCTGCCCTGTCCTCGGGATGGGTGACCTCGTAGATCAACAGCTTCTGCAATTCTGGTTCGGTGTAGCCGATGATTCTTTCCAGCGCCGGATTGCATCGTATGAATTTGCCATCCGGAGTGATGTTCGAAATTCCGACCGGCGCAGCTTCATAAAGATTCCTGAATCGTTCTTCGCTTTCCTGCAGCTCCCGGCGTGTTTTCACCTGCTCGGTGATGTCTTGAAATGATCCTCTTACTTTAACTACGCGGCCGCCCTCTTCGACCGGAACGCCAATCGTCCTGATCACCCTGTGATTTCCTTTCGCCGTGATTATTTCCAACTCAAGATCGAACGGCTTTCCGGATTCAACCGACTCTCTGACCGCCTTTTCTATCCTCGCTCTAGATTCAGGCACATAAAAATTCAACCCGATTTCGACGTTTATTTCAAAATCCGGTTCCAATTCATGGATCCGCGCGACTTCTTCCGTCCACGACCCCTTCCCTGTAGCAGCGTCAAATTCCCAGCCGCCCACCTTCGCCATTTGTCCCACTGACGACAGCAACAGCTCGTCTTCCTTCAGAACTTTCTCCACATTTTTGTGGCCGGTGATATCATGGACGACAACCATGACTACCTTTGTTCCACGAATCTTAATCGTACGGGAATTGACTTCGACATCTATTATTCTGCCGTCTTTGAGACGATGCCTGTGCTCTCCGAGGTATTTCTCCTCCGACCTGGAGTGACGGCTCTCCAGCTGCTGCCGGTCTTCTTCAGGATAGATGTCCTTGACGGTCATGCTGAGGAATTCACGCCGTGAGTAGCCATACTTCGCGACGGCTGCCACGTTGACGTCGAGAAATTCAAGCGAAGCAGGATCGTAAACCCACATCGGCTGTGAACTGGACTCAAAGAAGACCCCAAATTGACTTCGAGATTTCCGGACACGCTTCTTCATGAGATAATTATCGACCCAAAGCGGATTACGCTTTACTAAAAATACTCAGGCTTGAAGATCAGACCAGCTTTAGATCAAGAAGGAATTCCCACAAGCTGTGGCGAATGGATCATCTTCAATCAGTTTCAAAAGATGACTCCAATTGTGTTCACGCGATCTTGTCCAGCCTGACAAGTATCATTACTCGTGCTTCTGACTCATCTAACAAAGGAACACAATTTATATTTCGGAAAAATGTAGACAATTTATAATGAACTTTCAACAAATTGATTTACTGTCAAGCAGTGCGAATTATTTCCGTGTAAATCCGTTAACGGACTGAATTATTCCCGTCGATGATTCCCCTGATGGTCTGCAATATTTCGGAAGGCAAATATGGTTTCTGAACGAAACGCTCGACCCCCAAGTTGAGCAGCCTCATTCTTACATCAGACTCGACAAACCCGCTTGCCGCAACCAGTTTTGCGGCCGGATCTAACGACCGGATTCTCCTGAGGACTTCATCACCAGGAAATTTCGGCAGACCCAGATCGGAAATGACCAAAGCAATCTCACTCTGCTTGCGTTTGAATATTTCTATGCCTTCTTCTCCGTCGCACGCCGTGATGACATGATAGCCTTTGAATTCGATGACGGTCTTCACCAGCTCCCTCAGCATCTCTTCATCTTCTATGACCAGAATTGTTTCGGTTCCGCCGGGCACATCTTCAAGCGGTATGACGGCGGTTTCGACATGCTCCGCTTTCTGCTCCTCTATCGGGAGGTAGATGCCGAACGTCGTGCCCGCTCCCGGACTCGTGTCCACATCGACGAAGCCGCCATGGTTTGAGACAATGCTATGAACAAGCGAGAGGCCTAGTCCCGTGCCTTTGCCTACATCCTTAGTCGTAAAGAACGGATCGAAGATTCTTCGCTTCGTCTCTTCGTCCATCCCGGTGCCGGTATCCGTGACCTCGAGAAATATGTACCCCTTTGACGAGGCATTAGGAAACCTCGAGACAACCTTTTCTTTTTCCAAAGCGGTGGTAACAATCCTCACTGTGCCTCCACCGGGCATTGCGTCGCGCGCGTTGACACAAAGATTCAAGAGTACCTGCTGGATCTGCGTCGCATCGGCATCGATAGGTGGAAGATCGGGCTTGAGCTCCGTGGCAATCGTAATCGTTCGAGGCAGAGTCTCCCTGAGAAGTTTTGTCGTCTCGTTTACAACGTCGTTGATCTGTACGCGCTCAAACACCGATTCTCCTTTTTGGGCGAATGTAACGAGCTGTCTTACCAGGGATGCGCCGCGGGCCGTAGCTTTCTGAATCGTATCCACACTTCGGGCTATCTTATCGGGTTCGGCAGTTCCCTTCTCGATTACTGCGGAATAACCCATGATAATGCCGAGAAGGTTGTTGAAATCGTGGGCAATCCCCGCTGCGAGAGTCCCGACACTCTCCATCCTCTGAGCTTGGATCAATTGCTGCTGAAGAGCTTTCTGCTTCGTGATATCACGGACAATCCCGAGAAACAAGAATGTCTGTCTCGACTCATCAAGTACGACAGTTGTGGTGGAACTGACTCTTATTTCCTCGCCATTTTTCTTCTTGAACATAAATTCCTGGTCTTTCGCAAACCTGTCACGTCGAAGCGCATCAAAAAGGGATTTGCTGTCGTTCGGTTCGGCGAAAAGATCAGCCATATGGACTCCGATCAGATCATCCTTCGAAGCGAAACCGAGGAGCTCGACCGCCGCGGGATTTACGTCTACTAATGAGCCATCCGGTTCCGACATGAAGATGGCATCCTTCGATTGTTCGAAGAGAGAACGATATTTTTCCTCGGAGTCTTTCAACTCCTCGTACATTTTCTTGAGCCTTTGTTCCACCTGCTTCCTTTCGGTGATGTCTATGAATGAAGCCATCATGCAGATCGGATCACCGTTCTCCGATTTAACGGTGTTCGCTGATATTTGAAAATCGAACCTTTCTCCGTTTTTTCTAACACCTTCACTTTCGTCCAGGTATCCCTTACCCGCCTTCATGAAATCTACAGCCTGCCGCATCTTTTGAAGCGAGTGAGAAAATTCCGAGATATCTTTGCCGATAATTTCGCCCTCATTGTTGCATCCCCAGAGTTTGACGAACTCTTCATTGACATAAAATATTTTTCCACTCAGATCAGCGAGGCCTATTGCGCTTATCGAAGATTCAATTGCAGAATTCTTTATCAGGAGCTGTTCTTCCGCGCGCTTGCGGTCTGTGATCTCGCGAATCACACTGACCAGTGTACGGGCCCCGTCGACTTCCATGCCTTGCGAACTCACTTCAACGGGGAACGTGCTGCCGTCCTTGCGCACGTGGGTAGTTTCAAAGAGAATACCTCCCTCGTCCGCTTTCGACATTTGCTCCGCCGTAAGATTCCTTTCTGCAGGAAACCGCAGATCGTTGATCGACAGGGATAATAATTCTTTCCGACTGTAGCCGTACGCTTTCACAGCAGCGGCGTTCGCTTCGATGATGCGCCCGTCAGCCAGTCTCACGAATAGAATAAGATCGCGGGCGTGATTCGCAAGCATTTCATAATGGCCCAGCGCCTTTTCGGCTTCTCTCCGCCTTTCCATCTCCGCCTGCCAGCGATTCAACTGCCGATGCAGTAATGTGTAGAGCAAAACGGCCGTGGCAGTTACAAAACCCCATCCTTTATAGGTGGACAGCGCGGTGAACACTGCGGGTTCGGATGAGAATTTCATGACAGCGCGGTCTGAAAACAAAATCCACAGGAGGGAAAATGCCCAGTAGATCAGGGTCGTCCGAAAAGCTACCCGTATAATTTTGTTTTTCATCCGCGCCCATTTCGATTGAATCGAGGAAAAATAATTATTCTCCGGTTGTCGACGCACTCCTGTTGCAGCAAGGTCAATAATGCATCTCGTGCTTCTGATTCATCCATCAAATCGTCACGATTTACATTGGAAAAAATGTAGCCAAATTATGGCGAACTTCCAACAAATCGAGAATGTTTTCCCGATATCGTGGAGCAACAAATCTCTAGAAGAAATAGTATCTGAATCCGACCCCCCCATCGAGATCGAATTGCGCCGGCGACGGTGAAAAGTAAAAGACCGGTGTCAACTGCAAGAAGATGTCTAGACGGGTTCCCCGTGGTAGGACTGCAAGGCCAAAAATGCCGCGCACTCCGAATACCGTTGGGGTGCTGGTGCCGATGACACCACCGATGCCTGCGTATAGCGGAAGATGTCCGTTTGCTTTGATAAAATTCATGGCGTGCCAGAGATATTCTCCCGTAATATATGTACCTGTGTTCGAAAGGCTATTACGCCAGCCCGCGCCGAACTGGAGTGCTCCTGTAGAAGATGTCCATGCTTTCACCGTAAGTCCCGTCGGCATACCGAGCATTAGTCCGACGCCAAAACCGCGCGACTGTGAAAATGCTATGGGAGATGTGAGAATAAGACAAACAGTGAGATAAAATATTCGCCTTGCCATGAGCTCTCCTTTTATTTCCTTGTTGACGATTTTGACTTTCGGTGCATTCGAAATACCCATTCGGTCTGTTCTTGCCACATCCGACGACGATGCGAAGCACCTCTTCGTAAAGCTAGTATTGAGTCATCAAATAATCAACCGGTGCTCAGCGTAAATTTCACGAATGATCATTCGCAATTTCACATCAAAGAAACAAAAAGAAGGCGTCCCGACCTTTACCGGAGCGCCTTTTATTTTGGCTGAGAAAATAAATGTTCTCTTACTGGCAGGCGACAACCACATTAACCGTCACCGGCCGAGCACCGACCATATCTTGATCCGTTGCTGTCACGGAAAATACATTCTCTCCTTTTGTCAGCGGGACGGAAACGATTTTTCCATAACCGACAACGACGCCGCCTTTCCGCCATTCGTACCGGACATTACGGCTGTCGGGTCTGTTCACATCAGGCGCATTCAGTACTTTGGTCGGATTCGAGGGATTCCATTCGGTATTAACCGGTGCAGGAACGTTTTTGAATTCCAGAGACGGCCACACTTCGATATCGAATTGCTCCTTTTCGAGTATCGTTCCCTGTGGATTCCATGCGAGAACGATTATTTGCTTCCCTGCCGAACCGACCTTTGTTCGAGACATGAAGCCGGAATCGGTCACAAAGCCGACCTGCGGAAGAGACGTAATATTCGAAATCTCAACCTCACTCCCCGCGATCCAATCTTTCTGGAAATTCACAGAGTTCAAATCCGGCTTCAACGTGACGAAGATTTCCTTGGAAACCGAATCGACCGAATTGCTCATCTGTCTTCCGTCGTTCGCGATCAGCGTGATTGCATGTTTGCCGGGGATAGTAAGATGCAAACCCGATGGATCATTTTCGATACCATCCATCTTCCATACAAATGAAAGACTGTCACCGTCTGCATCCGTGAATCTTGCCGGAACAAGATGCACAATCTCTCCCTCGTACAGCTTGTCAGGCAGACTGAAATCCGGATTAGGTTTCGAATTGACGAAGACGGTCATCTCTTTGTAAACTGATCTAGACGAGGTCCCGGAGTTGTCCGTGATTAGCAGAGAAAGGATGTGATTTCCCGGAGCAACCATGACCATCGACGCCACTGGGGTCGTCGCGACGGTCTTGCCGTCGAACTTCCAGTTATAGTTGATTATGACTCCGTCAGGATCGGTCGATGCGGTGGCATCCATCGTGAGCAGGTCTCCCAGTGCAACGGCATCCGGGACATTCCATCTGAGGACCGGCGGCGCGTTGACAACGACAGTTCGAGTGAGCGTCGCCGTCCCGCAGCTTGCAGCGGTTTCGAGCACGATGGTGAGCGTTACATCATATTTTCCCGGACTTCGCGGTATGAAATCGGCACGGGAACCTTCTATCGTGAAGGACGTGTCTTTTGACCGGATGCTCCAATCTGTCGACAGGACCTTTCCTTCCGTCTTCGAGCCGGAGGCATCAGTGGTTATATATTCTCCAACGCTGACGGCCTGGGGAATCGAAAACATCGCGACGGGTCCTTCCACTACACGAACCGTGGATGTCGCCTGGCTGACGCGACTGCACCTGCCGCTGCCATTTCCGATCACCGTCAGCTCAGCGCGATACGTTCCGGTTTTTGAATATGCATGCGAGACTTTTCTTCCGAATGCGGTTGTACCGTCGCCGAAATTCCACGCGAACGACCCGATCGGACCGTTCGGGTCGCTGCTGCGCGTCCCGTCAAATTCTATCGGAGTGTTCAAGCACACGGTGGTATCCGAAAAATCCTGAACTGCCTGGGGAGAGCCCTCGATAATGACCGGTAGAGTCGCAACGGAAGGCTTTTCAGCAAACCCATCGCTGATAATGAGTCGTGCTTCATAATAGCCGGGCTCTGTATATGTATGGACAGGGTTGATTTCCGCTGACGTCGTGCCGTCTCCGAATTTCCATTCGGCGATGAGCGGGTCCTTATCCGGATCGTAAGACCGCGACCCGTTGAATAGCACCGTTCGACCACTGCAGGAATAAATGATGGAGTCGACCACGGCGACGGGGGGGCGGTTCACAATCACCCGGATTGTCTCGCGTGCTATGCTGTTCTTCTTTCCCTGCCCATCATCGACCGTCAAAGTGAGGAAATGAATTCCTCCACCGGGGGCTTCCCAATTGAAAGTCGACTCGTATCGGCGAGTGCCGTCCGGAAGAAGCCATTCGAACTTCAATGCCTGCCCGTCTATATCGTAACTTTTCGACGCATCCAGGTTAACGATCCGTGAATTCGTTCGGATGAGATCCCTGGTTACTATGATAGGCGGACTGTTCACCAACAACGAAAACTCTTCTGTCTGCGCGGAGTTCTCAAAACCTTCTCCGTCATTCACCGTTATCTTACAGACTACAACCCCGCTCTCTTTAAATGCCTTTTTCACGACAGCACCTTCAGCAGAAGTGCCATCGGAGAAATTCCATACGACGGATTTGATCTCGCCATCAGGATCGGACGTGCCTTTCGAGTCGAAGGTGACTACCTCCCCAGGTTCGGCAACTTTCGGAGTCATTTCCCATTTGATTACGGGAGGATAATTGACATGGATCCGCGCGGTCTTCAACCCAGCTGCATCTTCAAATCCGGAGTTATCTTTCACCTTCAATGCCACGGCATAATCTCCCGGTTCGGGGAAAACGAGAGCGGCAATGCTGTCGTGTCCCACCGTATTTCCATTTACGATCCAGGTATAACCGGTGACGATTCCGTCAGGATCGTAACTTCTTGTTCCGGATACGCGAAGCGTTTTTCCCGGCTCCCATTCTGAAGGAAGCGAAAACTCAGCGATCGGATTCTTGTTAATCACAATGACATGCGTCGCGTTCTGAACGCTGTTCGATTGCTTCTTTCCATCATCTACCGTTAGCGTGATTGTGAATTTGCCGCCTGTCTGGAAAACGTGAGTCACGCTCTCTCCAACGCCCTTCGAGCCATCACCAAAATCCCATGCATAACTAACACCGGCACTGTCTGCACTTTTAGTCTTGCTCCCTGAGAAATTCTGCCGCGACAAATTCGAGCTGTCCGCCGCGGTAATTATCGGGACTACAGGAGCATCGATATGAATTTTGTGCTCTGTCGATTGGACGGAATTCGCCACCCCCTGTCCATCGTCGGCCGTCAGCTTCACGACATAATCGCCGGGTTGTGCGAACGAAAATTTCGCGGTTGGTCCGGAAAAGTTCATGCCGTTACTAACCTCCCAATGAAACTTTAGATTGCTGTCGTCGGGATCTCTTGAGTCCAAGGCGGAAAGTGAAATCTCGTCACCGGGAGCAGCCATTGTCGGGAGGGAAAACATAGGGACCGGATCTGCGTCGACTCGATACGAGAAAGTTGCGGTGTAGTCCGAATTGGCAGTCCCCGTTTGATCGGATACCGTCAGCGAAATTCTATAGTTCCCCGGTTTCTCATGCGTGAGCGAGATGCTCGGTTGGTCGTGCGGAGAGACGATGCCGGTTCCGCTCCAGGAATATATCAGGCTATCACCGTCGCTGTCGCTGGCATTCGAGGCGAGAAATTTTACCGGCATGGAATGGGCTATCACTTTCGGTGCATTTATTTCAACATAAGGTCGGGAGTTGACTCTCAGCTCCTCCGTGGTGGACGCCTCGTTGCATTTACTACTCAACGAGCTGTTTTTCTCGATAAGCCTGACGACATATTTCCCGGGTAGAAGGCTGGAAAAAAGAAGGGAAGGCTTGCTCCCGCGATACTCGTTATTGACATACCATCGGTAAGCCGCAATGATATCCTCTTGAGATTCTTTCGCCGTCAGCACTATGGTTTCGCCTGGAGACAGGATTCTCTTCGGTAGAGATATTTTCGGATCGGGCGGAGCAATTATCCGGGCAGTAAAGTCACCTACCCAGTATTTTGGGAAATACATTCCTGTCGTCGGCAAGAAAACTTTTCCACTGTACGTTCCCGCATGGACAAAGGAGATAATCGAAGAGTCTCCTTCTATCGTCGTCTTAGCGAGTACCCAAATCGGTTCCGATTTGACAACCTGGCGTTTGGTCTCCCCGGAGAGAGCGAAGCGCGCAGACAGACAGTCGTTCCCAGGAAGCTGCTTCGCTGAAACCTTTCTTGGGGCGACCCTCCCGACAATTACCGGCTTCCATCGCCAGAGAAGCGGACTGTTGCCTTTGACGACTACATTGTTGATTCGGAGGTGGGATCCGCCGACTGCAATTCCCCATCGATTGCCAAGATCTCCCGCCGAGCTGTCAAAGCTAATACTTCCACGGGAGAGACGAAAAGACCTGCCAAACTCGTCTTTCATATAGACTACGGCTCCCTCGCCACCAGCAAAGGAGAGTTGACGGATGTCATCTGTTTTATCCGAGACCGGACGGAACTGGACCTCATCGCCTATAGGAACCTTATACAAACATACCGGCAGATTGAGTGCATATATTTCCCATTTGTGCTCAGAAGAATCCGATGAACTTCCCCTGACGCGGAGCTTAAATGAATTTGACTCCCTCCCATGGCCGGCGGAAACCCTGAGAAGCCAGCCCTCGGGACTGCCAGCAGGATCCAATGAATCGAAGTCAGTCCAACGGTTGATGTATCTGGCATCTTTTGCAACCGTGAGTGTTTTCATCATTCGATCGGCGCGGCCGTTCCTGTAAGTATACAATTGATATGTGGTCTCCATGGCGCGCCCTTTGTAAAAGACATCGGCCACTCCGCCCAGTGACGCATCGTATATCTCAAGTTCCGAAGAAACCGACCGGGGAGGTGGCTTGATGATGAAATCGTAACTGTGTACCGCATCGCCTCTGATTGTCACGGGTGCCTCTCTCCCTGCGACAAACATGAAAACATCCTGCGCAAATACATTGTTCGCTAATATCAAGACAAGCATGATGCTAAAGCAAAACTCTGCAAGCAACTCAATCTCGACTGGTCTGATTTTATGGAATGGCCTCATTTCACCGTACCTTCCAGGTTTTCGAGCCGATGGGACATGCATCGTCGATGGATTCAAAAGTTAATCTCAACAACTTACTCCTCTCGGGCTTGAGAGACATTGCCCAAATTCCTCGCGGACTCGTCAGCGCGGTGACTTTTTGGTCGCCCACCTCAGCGACAACTCGGACGCGCGGATATGCGGTTCCTCGAGCCTCTATCGTCGGGCCCGTGGCACTAAGTTCTCCTCCAATGATCGGACAGTTCCAATCAACCTGGAACACCTTCGACGAATCCATCGGTATTATGGAGAGCTCCCTCCTGCTGACATTACCCGAGTTGTCCTGTGCCACGATGTCCAGGACGGTCTCGGGCTTGTGCAAGCGAGCAATGTAAGAAAATGCTCCCGACGAATCCAATTCCACAGCTCTTCCGTTTATAGCGAGCGCGACATCTGTCCGAGTTCTTCCATGTATGGTCACCTCTTCAAGAACCGTGTATCGCAAATCAGTATTCCACCCGTCAATTAGGATAGGAGGACGAGGCGTATTTTCAGTCCTGATAATGGTATAAACAGGCGAATCGATCCCTCGCAACCCATATCTGTCGATGCAGTGCAATCGAACGTAGGTCGATGCCAACGGTATGCCGAGCAGCTCAAAATCCGTTGAAGCGGTCGCGAACCGTTTCGTCTCCTGGTCGAAGTTCTTCCCCGGACTGGCTTCCACTTCATATTGCGCTGCCCCGGCAACCTCTTCCCATTTCAGAATGAGATGATCGACGTAAATGATGGAATCGTTCAGGCGCCAGTTGAGATGAGGCGGCGGAAGAAGCGTTATAGGCCGGAGCGGAGGCTGTCCCTTTTTTATGATTGTTCCCTCGTTGCTCTGGAGAGTGACGCGGACGTTACTGGCAGATAGATCGATCGTGCCCTCATAGTTGGAGATCTTCGCACTTAGATCTCCCTTCGCACTTGCCCAGAACTTGGCCGATTTGACAACCGACTCAGATGTACCGGCCTCGAAGGAAAAATCATTTGTCTCTTTCGCTTTTTCGGAAAACATCGTCAGGAGACTACCGTTGACGAGCGCCATATTCCGTTTCACCTTTTGGCTCAGCCTGTCGCGCTTGGATGCACGAATTATCACGGTCGTGTTTGGATCCACGCTAACATCAACGCCATCCACAAAGCTGAGGAGCGCGATGCTTTTTTCTCCCGTCTTGACACCGTCGTATGCAACAAATAAATCCCCGAGAAATGCGGTCTGCCAGGCACCAAGATATCCTCTGCGCTTGTCGACCGTTCCGGTCTTTTGTGCCAGCCGGGCATCGACAGCTTCGTCCCGGTTCTCGTCGGTCAGTTTTTGCATTTGCTCCATACCTGCCATGATCTGCGCGGCATGTCGATGGGCTTCTTCGACGGAGCCTTCCCGGATGGCATGTTCATACATCGAAAAGAAACTCATAACGGAATCCAGTTGGTCGCTTGCAAAGACTCTCGCACCGTTCTCTATCAGCAGCGACATTTGCTCCCTTGCCTGCAGGACTCTATTGTGTTCGATGGCAAATCCCTTCAACTGCTTTTGAGCTGCGACGGACAACGTGAAAGAATTCGAAGCGACATTGCGAATCGCCAGCGACACTATGATCGGCCACGCCGTCGAGTCGCCGGCAAAAGCGAACGCAGTCCCAGACAGTTCCGAAGCTCTAAACTCGATCGATTTCTTCTGTGCTTGAAGAGATGGCAGAAAGATTAGCATCGCCAGCAACACACATAGACCCTGGTGGACTCGCGTATTCATTTATTCGGCAGGCCCTTCCACTATGGGGATCGTCAATGTAAACCTGCATCCGATCTCCGGATTCGATTCAAGCGAGACGGAGCCGTTATGGTAGGCCGCAATCTCCTTTACATATGCCAGACCGAGTCCGGTCCCAACCTGGTCTTTCACCTTCTCATCAGTCAATACTCTGTAAAACTTCGAGAACAATTTTTCCTGGGCTTCAGGAGAAATGCCGTAACCGTGATCCGTAACGCTCAACAGAATCGAGTTATCCATCCGCGACAAATTCACCTCTATGGTCCGGTCGGGACCTCCGTACTTAATCGCATTCGACAGTAGATTCGCGACTGCGTCATGGATTAATTCGGGTACGACTACGGAAAGCGGGATTTCATCGGAAACGATAAACTCCGACTTCAGCGACTTCTCCTGGAACTGAAGCATTTCTCTCTCGAGTTCATCTCGGACGATGGTTACGATGTCCGAAAGTGTCTTAGTATAGTCGACGCGGCGGGACTCAAGACGGGAGATATTGAGGAACCTATTAATCAGGTCGTTGAGAGTCTGCATGCTTTTCGCGATGATGTTGAGAGATTCGCGACGCTTGCTCTCCTCCATGGCACCCTCTCTCGACAAGAGCGTAGACAGCATAGAAATGGTCGTGACCCGGTTTCGCAGTTCGTGCACTATTACATTCATCATATCCGTTTTCATCTGGTCGATGAGGCGATCATTCGTAAGATCGTGGAAAATTATCAACGACCCCAAATTTTCGGCGCCGCGAAGGATCGTAAGATCGTTTACCCTGTAGTACTGGGCGACTTCGTTTTCAAACTCGACCTTCAACTCGGATTGGACGAAATAAGTTGTAAAAGAGCCTGCCTCCTCAGTCTGTATCGTTTCCTTCAGAGGCTTAATCCTCGCATGGTGTATCACATCATCCTTCATGGCAACATCGCCATCGAGCGAAATGAGCTGGCACAGCTCGTTGAATTTTGCATTCCGGAAGACAAGCTTCCCGTCGCCGTCTGCGATCGCTATCAGATCACCGCTGTGGTTCATCAATAGTTTGTTCTTCCACTCCTCAAGAATAATCTTCTCGACATTCAAGCGCTGGTATCGTTCGAGGGAACGTCTCATGGACTCTATTGTCTCGCCCATCTTGTGAAAATCATGCAAGGCTGGAATTCGAACCCCCTGTCTGAAATCGAGATCCTCCATTCGTTCAACGTCCTTCACGAGCATTTCAATCGGCTTGCTTATTTGATGCGACATGAACCATCCGAGGACAAGAAGAGCTGTCATAATTGCGATGATAAGTGTGGACGAGTAAATCAGCAATTGATTCACCGGTGCAATGATGGTTTTTTCAGGAACCGCGACGACTACGTTCATGTTTGCGTTTTGGAAAGTACTCGTTGCAGTTTGCCAGTTCTCTTCTCTCAGGCGAACGAGCCGCAAATTGTAGGTACGCCGGTAGGTAAAAGAGGTATCGATTATTCGGAGATCATAGCGGTTCTTATAAACGACACGGTTCCCTGCGAAGATACCCAGGAAATAAGTCGATCCGAACGGTAACCTCGTCAAGTATCTTTGAAGAATGCCCGCATCCCACATGATATTGACAAAGAATAATCTGTCTGCAACCTTGAAAGTTGTTCGAGTCACAAATGCCTCCGAGGGAGAGCCGGAAAGTCCGGTGAGCCATGCGAGCATCACTGTGGGATCGCTGGACGCTACAAACATGCTGTCCGCGATTTGAAAAGCTGGTGACGGATAGGTTACATTTTGACCGTTTATTTGCTCGGAAATGCCTGGTGAATTGACCCTGATCTGGACAATATTTGGAAACAGCGTGATTGCGTCAACGAGAAGTGCTTCGCCCCCCTTTGGATCATCCGTCAGCTGCGCGGCCACAGATTTTGTTGCAGTGATCCAGGCTCCTATCTGGCTGTCAATGTTTTGGACTTCAAAGCTTTGAAGCTGCTGGAGAATGGTGATCCGCTCGGCCACGACGCTTTTTTCATATTGCGGACGGATAATTATCCAAACTACCGACAGCGCAGCAAATGTAAGGCCGCCTAGGCCCAGAAATATTCGATTCCGCAGAGAGAGACGAATTTTCATTATCTATACGACTAGAATCTTCAAGAGAAATAAAACACCAGACTACAAGGAAATAATAATTATTATTGCAATGAACATCCAGTGTCAATTGGAGTCACGATGTTTACTCAATCTTCTAGAACGGGAATGATTGCTTATGATTATAATGCCGATATGCGAAGCCGACTACTCAACAAAAAAAGGCGTCCCGACCTTTACCGGAGCGCCTTCGTTTTGGCTAAGAGATACTCTCAAAAGACCGTCCTGACGATTTTATATCAGGAGCTTAAACCTGTTCAACGCCTTGATATAATTCGCGCGCTCGAAAGCTCCCGGGTCGGCGACGGACTTCTGGCTCATGCTTCCCTTCATTTGTGCCACCGATTCATACTCATGCTCCTCGAACCAGAGAGTCATGTCGGCGAGGATTTTTGCGATGTGACCGGCTCCATTTTGTAGCAATGCAGAACACATCATGGTTATGTCAGCGCCGACCATGACCGTCTTGATAACGTCCTCCGCCGTATGGATACCGCTCGAAGCCGCAAGATCGACCTTGAGCTTTCCATAAAAAATCGCGATCCATCTCATGGGAAGCCGGCTTGCAGTCGAGTCGCTCAGCGCAACCCCCGGAATGACTTCCAACTCATCGAGATTGATGTCGGGCTGGTAAAAACGATTGAAGAAGACGAGCCCGTCCGCTCCGGCTTTAACAAGTCTCGCAGCTAAATTCGGCAGCGAGCTAAAATAAGGACTCAGCTTTACGGCCACAGGGATTTTCACTGCCTCTTTTACTTCCGAAAGAACGTCGATGTAACGCTCCTCGATATCCAGAGATGTGAGCCTCTCATCGGTCGCGATATAATAAACGTTCAACTCGATCGCATCTGCACCCGCATCCTCGAAGTGTTTCGCATACTTTATCCACCCGCCCGGGGTGATTCCATTCAGGCTCGGAATAACCGGTATCCCTAAAGATTCTTTCGCCTTTCTTAGGAGATCCACATAAGCATCCGGCTCGAGATTGTACTCCGCTGCAGACGGCATGTATGTCAGGGCTTCTGGATAGCTTTCCGTGCCATAATGCAGGTAATGATCGAGCTCGGCACTTTCGTGCGCGATTTCTTCTTCAAAGAGTGAATACATCACGATGGCAGAAGCACCCGCATCTTCCAGGCGCTTCATGCTATCAAGATTTTTCGAGAGAGGGCTCGCCGACGGAACGATCGGGTTCTTAAGCTGCAGTCCGAGGTACTTCGTTTTGAGATCGATCATGTCTGAATATATTCTAAACGTTGCTCCGGAACCTAAAGAGCATTGTGAAAAAGAAAATTCTCATTGCGAGGCCGGACATCGGCAGGATAGAATTCGCGATGCAATCCTTTTCCTCAACAGGTCCGGGTAAAAGGCCGCTTCGTCAGTTCTGTCCTAGCAATGATAGACAATGTCTATTCTTTCACAGATACATGCATTTTCAATTCATCGCCGGCACAGGCTTTGTCCCTGCTGCGTCGCCGGCTTTTTTCGGCTCGTATTCCTTGGAAAGCTGCTCGTACATCTTCCATCTGTCGTCAACGTCTTCTTGCGCAAGCTTCATCAGGAATTCTGCCCTCGCCGGATTGGTCTTCTTCAGACTGTTGAACCGGTTCTCAAGCGAAGTGAACTCATTCACAGATCCTTTCGGCGCCTTTGAATCGAGCTTCAATGGATTCTTTCCCTGGGAAGCCTGACGTGGATCAAACCTGAACAACGGCCAGTAACCGGTCTCGACGGCAACCTTCTGGTTTCTTGCTCCCATGGACATGTCGATTCCGTGTTCAATGCAGTGTGCATAGGCGATGATTATTGATGGACCATCATACGACTCAGCCTCGAGAAATGCACGCACCGATTGTGCATCGTTTGCTCCCATTGCGACACGGGCGACGTAGACGTTGCCATACATTAACGCCATCAATGAGAGATCTTTTTTCCGCATCGGCTTTCCGCCTGCGGCAAACTTCGCTACGGCGGCCCGTGACGTCGATTTCGACATCTGCCCGCCGGTGTTCGAATACACTTCCGTGTCGAGAACAAGTATATTCACGTTTTTCCCGGAGGCAATGACGTGGTCGAGTCCGCCGTATCCGATATCATAAGCCCAGCCATCTCCACCGAATATCCAGACACTTCTCTTCACGAGATTGTCCGCGATGCTCAAAAGACTCTGCGCCTCGGCCGACTTCATTGAACTCAATTTTTCTTTCAGCATCTTCACTCTCTGACGCTGGTCGTAGATTCCGGCTTCATCGGTTTGGCGGGCCTCAAGCAATTCTTTCGCAAGCTGCTCTCCAATTTGAGAAGCTAATTTTTGCACAAGCTCTTTCGCCATTTCAGTTTGCTTGTCGACCGCGAGTCTCATGCCGAGACCGAACTCGGCATTATCCTCGAACAGCGAGTTAGACCATGCAGGTCCACGGCCGTCGCGATTTACCGTATAAGGCGTAGTCGGGAGATTGCCGCCGTAAATAGATGAGCAACCGGTCGCGTTTGCAATGAGCGCTCGGTCTCCGAACATTTGAGTCACTAGTTTCACATATGGCGTCTCGCCGCATCCTGAACACGCACCCGAATATTCAAAGAGCGGCTGCAAGAATTGAGAGTCCTTCACGTTGTCAAACCTGATATCCCTTCTGTCAATTTCAGGAATGTCCAGGAAGAACTCATAATTTGCCCTTTCCACTTCGCGGATCGGCGGTTGAGGCTTCATGTTGATAGCTTTCACCTTCGTGTCGGTCTTGCTCTTCACGGGACAGAACTCGACGCACAGCCCACAGCCCGTGCAGTCCTCCGGTGCTACCTGCAAGGAGTACTTCATGCCTTTGTGCTCAGCGCTCTTGAAATCGACAGCCTTGAAGTTCGCAGGAGCATTGGCCAGGGCAGAGGACGGATAGACTTTCGTGCGTATACTTGCATGCGGACAAATCACGATACACTTGTTGCATTGAATACAAATGTCGGCTTCCCAAACAGGAACTTCGAGAGCGATGTTTCTTTTCTCCCACTGTGCGGTCGCCGTTGGAAAAGTACCATCTATAGGCATTGCACTCACCGGCAGTGAATCGCCTTTGCCCGCGATCATCTGAGCCGTGACCTTTTTGACGTATTCGGGAGCACGATCGGAAACAACCGGGGGCATTTCGATTGTGCTCGTCACTTTGTTCGGGACCTTCACTTCAAAAAGATTCGCCAGAGTCTGATCAACTGCCTGGAAGTTCTGCTGAACGACCTGGTCGCCCTTTCGACCGTACGTTTTCTTGATCGCCTTTTTGATTTCTTCAATCGCCTGCTCGCGCGGCAGCACGCCGGAGATCGCAAAGAAACAGGTCTGCATTATCGTGTTGATCCTGCTTCCCATGTTCGTCTCGCGTGCCACTTTATACGCATCGACAACGTAAAACTTCAGCTTCTTCTCAATGATCTGTTTCTGGATGTTTCTCGGTAGTTTGTCCCAGACTTTGTCAGGTCCATAAATACTGTTCAGAAGAAATACGCCGCCAGGAGCAGCTTTCTCCAGAACGTCGACCTTCTCGACAAAGAACCATTGATGACAGCCGACGAAGTTTGCATTGTTGATAAGATAGGTTGAATGGATCGGCTTGGGTCCGAAGCGAAGGTGGGAAATGGTGATCGATCCGGATTTCTTTGAATCGTAGACAAAGTAACCTTGCGCGTTGAAATCCGTTTCACCGCCGATGATCTTGATGGAGTTCTTGTTAGCTCCGACGGTACCGTCTGCCCCGAGTCCATAAAAGACCGCTCGCTTTACTTCCGGCGACTCGGTATCGAATGATGGATCGTAGTCTAAGCTCGTGTTCGTCACGTCATCCACAATGCCGACCGTGAAATGATTCTTCGGCTTGTCTTTTTTGGCCTCGTCAAACACGGCTTTGACCATCGCCGGCGTAAATTCCTTCGACGACAAACCGTACCTCCCGCCTATTATTCGAGGGAACGATTTAAGCGGAAATTTGCCCGATGCATTCGTTTCCGTCAGCGCCGTTACGACATCTGAATATAAAGGTTCGCCTGTCGCCCCAGGCTCTTTCGTCCTGTCGAGAACAGCGATGCTCCTGGTTGTCTTCGGTAACGATTTTACAAAAGCTTCAACCGAGAATGGCCGGTACAATCTGACTTTTACAAGGCCGACTTTCTCTCCTTTACTGTTCATATACTCGACAGCTTCATGTGCTGCCTCCGCACCAGAGCCCATCATCACAATGACACGTTCCGCGTCCGGCGATCCGACATATTCGAATAACTTATACGCTCTGCCGGTTACTTTCGCAAACTGATCCATAACTTCCTGAACGATTCCTGGACACGCCTCGTAGAATTTATTTCCGGCCTCTCTCGCCTGGAAGAACACATCCGGATTCTGTGCGGAGCCGCGAAGCACGGGGTGGTCGGGTGAAAGGGCCCTCTCGCGATGCTTGCGAATCAACTCGTCGCTGATGAGTGCATGCATCTGGTCGTCGGTCAGCTGCTGAATCTTTAAAACTTCATGAGAAGTTCTGAAGCCGTCGAAGAAATGCAAGAATGGCACGCGTGCCTTTAGAGTAGCCGCCTGGGCTATCAAAGCAAAATCATTTACCTCCTGTACGGAATTCGACGCGAGCATTCCAAAGCCGGTCGCTCTAGCGGCCATGACGTCGCTGTGGTCTCCAAAGATCGAAAGCGCATGTGCGGCAACCGATCTTGCCGCAATATGGAACACCGTCGAGGTCAGCTCACCGGCAATCTTAAACATGTTTGGGATCATCAGGAGCAAACCTTGAGAGGCAGTGAATGTTGTCGTCAACGCACCAGCTTGAAGTGCACCATGGACGGCTCCGGATGCACCGCCTTCACTCTGCAATTCAGCTACTGTCGGGACGGTGCCCCATAGGTTCGGCCTGTTTTGTGCAGACCACTCGTCCGACCACTCTCCCATGGGAGAAGATGGAGTTATCGGATAAATCGCAATTACCTCGTTAAGTTTGTGGGCAACATAAGCGGCCGCCTCGTTACCGTCGATTGTTACAACATTACCTGGGAAAGCTGACTGTTTGCCATCCTTCCCGGATTTATTCTCTTCAGCCATTTTTGTTCCTTTTTTCAAAAAATACGATGTGATAGAAAACTCTAGACGCCGTATTTTCTGCAATTTGGATGCCACGAAAGCCTCCCTGTTAGTTCTTAAGTTTCAACAAGTTACAACATTTGGGAATGCAGGAAAACGGAACCGGGTGGCATTCTACCCCAGAAAGATGAAATTACGAAATTGACAATGCCTCCCTGCACAATTCTCCCGTGAAACTTCCTTTCGCATCCCCACATTGTTCAAATCAAGAAAACTATCTTAGTTGCCCGTCGCAGCGTTCTTCCTTTCCCAGATATTATTATCCCGGTTCACGTCCGGCATGACGTGCCCGGGATCGACTACGACTTTATCGATTTTTCTTTCATCGTAGATCTGAAGCGTATAGTCGTTTCCGAGAAACCATGCCTCGACGGGAACGTTGAAGCTGTCTATACTCCCGTCATCGAAAGTAACTTGCAGCTTGAAAGGCATCACGAGCCCGGCCTTGTTCGAGAGGTAAACGAACGACACGGCAGAATCGGCGACCACGGTATCCACTGCCTGATCAAGAACATCAGTCGAGTAAAACCATCCTTTCCAGAACCAATCCAGATCTTCGCCTGAATAGTCCGAGATCGTTCTGAAGAAATCCGAAGGCTGAGGATGCTTGAATGCCCATCTCTGGATATAATTTTTGAAACCGCGATCAAATCGTTCAGGACCAATTATCTGTTCCCGCAGCAGCCTCAAGCCGAATGCGGTCTTGTAATATTCGAGGAACCCGTATTTGTCCGGCTTAATCTGGTCGGCGCGAGTCATGATCGGCTGATCATTGACCGGAGTGCACATTCGTCTCGCGATAGTGTCTGCGTTCCCCGTCCGCAGTGCAATCGCCTCGCCGCCGTAATAATCAACGCCAGAATAGTAATTAATAAATGTGTTGATCCCCTCATCCATCCACGCGTATCTCCGTTCGTCGCTGCCCACCGTCATCGGGAACCAGCCATGTCCGAATTCGTGGTCGGTAACAGAATACAATCCCTGTCCTCGCGAGCGAACATTACAGAACACGATCATCGGATATTCCATTCCGCCGACAATTCCCGCGACGTTCGTCGCGACCGGATAAGGAAAATGATAATAAGTCTCGGAATAAAACTTGAACGTGTGCCTCATGAACTCGACGTCTTTTTCCCAGCCGGGCACTCTTGAAGTGTCGGCTGAAATTCCTTCTTTCGGATAAACCGCCATCAGCAAAATATTATCCCAATGAGAAGCATCCCATATGAATGCGTGAGACGCTGCCCAAGAAAAATCGCGCACGTTCTCAGCGTGATATCTCCAGGTCAGATCCACTTTGCCTTCAGGGCGTGTTCCCTGCTGTGCGATCTCATCTTTTGAGATAACATGGATGGTCGAATCAATTTTTCTAGCGAGAGCAAGTCTGTCCCGCTCGGACCTGGTCAACACCTGTTCCGGATTTTGAAGGACACCTGTAGCCATGACGATGTAATCATGGGGAACTGTTATCTCGACATCGAAATTTCCGTACTCGAGATAGAATTCACCTTCACCGAGATAGGGGAGCGGATTCCAGCCGTTGACGTCGTCATACACGCACATTCGAGGATACCACTGGGCAATCTCGTAAATCGTCCCGTCTTGCGACTCAAATCTTCCGAGGCGGTCGGAGCCGTATCTCGGAACCGCGAAAGACCATGTTATCTCCAACTGAACTTTTCCGCCCCGGGCGGGAACCGGCCGCTCTATGTCGACTCTCATTCTCGTATCGTCCACAATATAATGCGATCTGACTTTCTTGCCGTCCTGCACCACGATCACACTGCTCAATTCATAACCGCCGTTTTCAAAAGCTCCCCTGTACCGGCTTCGTCGGCCGGTGAATTCATAACTTCCACGGCTTCCTTCCTTGAAAAGATTCTGGTCAAGCTGAAGCCAAAGATGGTCAAGGGATTGCGGCGAGTTGTTGGTGTAAGTTATCGTCTCACTTCCGGAGATTTTGCTCTCGGATGTGTCAAGATCGACCTTTATTGAATAGTCCGCCCGCTGCTGCCAGTAACCCGGCCCGGGTCTCCCGTCGGCGGTGCGAACGTCATTTGCAGTCGGCAAATCAAGAGGTGAAAAAAGATTGCCGTTCGATTGTGCACGAAGTAATGGCGTTTCTAAGAATAGGATTAAAAAAACACACATCATCCTCATAGGACTCTCCTTGTCAAGTAAAATTCTGCTTGATAGATAATCTAAGAAAGGAAAGATTTTATAAAAATGTGGAAGGCGCGAGCTCCCGGTGAGACTCATTCGGGGAACGCTTACATTCGGAATGATTGATTGAAGAAAGATGAGTTCAATAATTCATCAGGCGGACAAGAGAGTTACTCGGTTTGCTCACATTTCGTGAAGTCAACATAAAAGTATTCTCCGAGTTTCAAATAATCAGAGGCCGGAGGATTGTCCACCCATAATTCAATGCTTCCAGCCGGCGTCGCCTTCGCAAACCGTTTGTTTTCCTCTATACCGTCGTCGTAAACAGCGACCAGACTTACACATTCAGAACCCTCGACGGTCTTTGTAACCTTAGTGACTCTACATTTTGCCCGTACCATATTATCTCCGCTTGGTTTCGGTTTCACGTGCGAATCGCATGGGCGCGCCAGACAATTCCTGGTTACCCGAATCTCCCGGTGATGTAGTCTTCCGTTTGTTTCTTTTTTGGCCTCGTGAACATCTCTCTGGTTTCCGTAAACTCTATCAACTCCCCGAGGTAGAAGAACGCGGTGTAATCGCTCACCCGCGCGGCCTGCTGCATATTATGCGTGACGATGATGATAGTGTAAGTATCTTTCAGTTGAAAAATTAACTCCTCAATTTTTGCAGTTGAAATCGGATCAAGAGCGCTCGCAGGCTCGTCCATCAGGATAACCTCGGGGTTAACCGCAAGCGTCCTTGCAATGCACAACCTTTGCTGCTGGCCCCCGGAGAGGCTTGCTCCCGACTTATGGAGCGAATCCTTTACTTCATCCCACAGAGCTGCCTGCACCAGACTTTTCTCGACGATCTCGTTGAGATCCTTGCGCGAATATCTTCCTGTTAGCTTCAGCCCGGCAACTACGTTATCGTGTATCGACATCGTGGGGAATGGGTTTGGCTTCTGAAACACCATACCGATTTTTCTTCTGACGAGCACCGGATCGACACTGGGCGCGTAGATATCCGTACCGTCAACAAGAACCTTCCCAGTTATGGACGCATTTTTCGCGAGCTCGTGCATGCGATTTAACGTACGCAGGAACGTTGTCTTGCCGCAACCTGAAGGTCCGATGAACGCGGTAACAAGATTCTTCTGCATCGAAATGTTGATCCCCTTCAACACCTCGACACTTCCAAAGTATGCCTTTAGATCCTGTGCCACTATACCGGTTCGAGCCGCAATTTCGACAGCCGGGTTCATTCTGACATCATTTTCAAGAATTGAAGACTTGAGATCATTCACGAAGCATTTTCAAATCTTTGTTTCGAAAACGTCCTGACTACGAGATTTACCACGAGTATGCCGACGACCAGAACGAGAGCGCCGGCCCACGCCTGGCGATGCCAATCTTCATAGGGCGAAATTGCATAATTAAAAATTTGCACCGGCAGACTCGATATCGGCTGCGTCAAGCTGTAGCTGAAGAACGCATTGTTGAAACTCGTGAAAAGCAGCGGCGCGGTCTCGCCGAGGACCCTGGCAATCGAAAGAAGGACACCCGTGACGATGCCACTCCTGGCGCTCTTGAGCACGACGGAAAGAACGGTCCTCCAATACGGGACTCCGAGTGCGAGTGAAGCTTCGCGGATTGTCAATGGAACGGTCTGAAGGATCTCGTCGGTCGTCCGAAGAATCGTCGGTATCATCATGATACCGAGTGCAAATCCGCCCGCAATCGCCGTAAAACTTTTCATCGGAAGCACAACGATCGTATAAGCAAACACACCCATGACTATCGACGGTGTACCATTAAGCACGTCTGCAACAAATCTCGTTACGGTGGACAATCTGCTGTGCGGATATTCTCCTAGGAAAATTCCGCCAAGGAGTCCGACCGGTATTCCCAGGAGAGACGCCAGTCCCACGATGTAAAGAGATCCGATGATGGCATTTCCCATGCCGCCTCCGGTCTCGCCCACGGGAGCGGGTCTATGTATAAAAAAATTCAGATTTACTGATGAGGCTCCTTTAATAAAAAGGTAACCTATGATGAGAAGCAACGGTAGAAGCACTATTAAAATGCTCGAAGAAAATAGGAATGTAAAAAAGCCATTGAAAATTTTTCTGCGCCAATAGGAAAATCCGGCGCCGGAGAAAACCATTTTGCTAATCTTATTACGGTCCCTCACTATGCCTGGATCCTCTCGGTGTCTTCTTGCATATCCGTTCGATTCATTTTACCCCCGTCGTTCGCCAAATCAGCCATCTCGCTACCGCATTGACCAGGAGAGTAATCAGCAGAAGAATGAAAGCGACCGCGACCAATGCAGAAAGATAAGAATCGGACGTTGCTTCGGTAAATTCATTCGCAATAACTGCAGCCATGGTGTAGCCGGGATCCAAAAGCGATTTGCTTATCTGCGGAGTATTGCCGATAACCATGGTAACCGCCATGGTTTCTCCCAACGCTCGCGCCAACGCCAGTATGATCGAGCCGAATATCCCGCTCCTCGCGTAAGGAAGCGCGATCTTCTTCGTGGTTTCCCATCTCGTCGCACCGAGCGCGTACATCCCCTCCTTGAGCGCGACCGGGACAGTGCTTAAAACTTCAGTCGAAACCGAAATTATGAACGGAACGATCATTATCGCGAGGATTATTGCGGCGGTCAGAAAACCGATCCCGAGAGGATATCCCTTGAAGAACGGGAGGAACCCCAACTTGTCCGACAGAAACGGCTCTACTTTGCTCGCCATCAAGGGAGACAAAATGAAAATTCCCCACAAGCCATAAATCACGCTCGGGATTCCTGCAAGAAGCTCAACAAGGGGCTGGAGAAAGCCCCTCAGCCATTTCGGGGACAGCTCGGCGAGAAAAAGCGCGGTCCCAATCCCGAGCGGCGTCGCGATCAGAAGAGCCAGAAAAGATGTCACGATGGTTCCATAAATGAACGGAAGCGCTCCGAAGACGCCGGTCACCGGATCCCACGTAGTTCCTTTTATAAATTCCCAAAAACCTAGCGATACGAATGCCGGCCGGGACGAGGTATAAAGCTGCACCCCGAGCCAGACAAGCAGGACGACAACAATAAATGCAAAAAAGCCCACAACAAACTTAAAGACACCATCGGCATGCACAATAGATTTTTTTTCTACCTTTGTAGTCGTCTCAGGCACAAAAACGCCTTCTAGTTCAACTGCCATACGGTTCAAAGTAGTGGAAGGCGTTGACTTAGATGTTAAGCTAATGTTAAGAAAAAGTTAAGCAAGTTTGACAACATGGGATCAAGTTTGTAATTCGCGCGGAAAAGAAATAATTTTGGGTACCAAACTGAGACCATTTGAAATGCAGAACAAATCTAGGGAGTTTCGTATTCGGCGCCGATGAAAACATTCACACTTACCGCAAACGTGAGCACAGATAATCGCAAGGCAATCAAGCTTGTCTTAGAAAAAATTTTTCCGAAAGAATCGATGAAACCGGCGGAGGAAGGATTTCTCGTCCAGGCCACACTAGAAGGAGAAAGCGCACGTGAACTGAACAGGGAATTACTCTCGAGATTGCGAAGAGTTGAGCGGAAAACCAGAATGCGTGCGGAATGGAGATCACGCGGCAAAGTGGAACGCTTCTTTGACTATGTGCCGAAGAGCGTCAAGGGAATATGATCCTTGAGCGCTTTCCAGGTCATCGTGGCAGAATTTCCTCTCGGTTGGTAGACGCAGAAAACTTTAGGAAACCGGTAGTGTCAAGCCGAATTTTCCTTAGGGCAATCCCCAAATCTTTCTCATCACCCACTCCGCTCCGAGCAGGACAAACACAGCCGCAAGGACCGGCAGGGAAGAAAGTAACTCGAACTTATTTTCAGTTTTTAACGTCAGGGGTTCAGTCCACTCGGGTTTGATCGTCAGTCTTCCGTCGATGAATTCCTGCGGAGTCAGGAATTGCCCACCCGTGACGAATGAAATTTGGTTTAGCAGCCGGGCATTCATAGAAGTCTGGATAAATTCTTTATTCAGCGACTCCACCACGATTGTACCACTATCCGCTCCCATGAAACCCGCCGACGACTTTGCCCGCGCATAGTAGGAATATCTTCCCTCGCCGAGTCCGCCGACATTCCCGGTGTAGCTTCCGTCGCCGTTTCGACTCAACTGTACGTCGTTGACAAAATTCTTTGTCGGTTCTTTTCTTATGTTTACATCGATTACTGCGTCGTTTACCGGCGAGCCGGTTTGATCGACCAGAATCGAATTGAAATTTATAGTTTCCGACGGATCGTAACTCTTTTTATCGGTATCGACCGTCAGAACCTTTTGTCTGCCGCTATTAATAAGATTTCTCACCAGAGTTGCGACCAGGTCCCGAAGGAAATCGCTCCTCAACCCGCTGATCGAATTCATGAGCTGTATCCGCCAAAATCCGTACGCAAGAAATGCAGCGCTCCGGCCCATTTCACTGACAAGAAAAACCGGCGATGTCAGCCTGACCCCGTTCAAAACCGGCACGGCGAGCGAAACCGCCCCGTTCGCAGGTGTACATTCCATTCGCTGGTAATAAAGCGGCGGAATCAAATCACAATTTTCATTCAGCAACGCGAAGAGCGGCAGTAGACCGGCCGACGATTGACCGGGAGAAATCGTGGATACACCAACCTGAAATTCCCCGCCCGGCAGCTCCGGATCGAAACTCCGTACCACAAAAGGTATTCTTGGAATATGACTAAGCTGCTCTGGTGAAAAATTCTTCCCGGCAAAATAAACGTAAGGAGTCGAATTCAAGATGCTCTGAATCTGATGAAGCGTTCCCTCGGATTGTGGACCCGGAAAATCGTACAACAAAAGGGCATCGTATTTCTGCGATAATATTTCATTTACATCCTTAGAAGCATTTTCCCTGCCGACAGGCGCATAGAAATTATTCTCATCTTTCTGGATCAAGACTTTCAAATCGAACTCGTCAACCGATTCGATATTTCTTCGCAGGAATGCCACATCGGAGGCAGGCTCTCCGGCAATGAGTAGAACGGAGTATTTCCCTTTCATGACTTCCACTGAAGCGGAAACCGAATTGTTTCGCTGATCAAATTCTCCCTTCAATGGTGGGACGCGGACGATAAGGCCGTGCGTGCCGGCAATCTTCGGTGTATAAGAAAAAGCGACCTCGATGTTGCCCTCGTTAGTTAAGGTTACTTCTTTGGAGTCAACCACCTTCCCATCTTCCAATAGTTGAACCGCCGCAGATTTGTCTCCAAATCCGAACGCGCTGATGATGGCCCTGACAACACTTTTCTTCCCGGCGTATGCCGAAGGAGCCGTTATCATTTGCTTTGCCACGACGTCTTTCGGTTGAATCGAATCGCCAACCCCAACAGAGAATACCGGAAACGATAGACTCCTCGCGATATCTACCGGGTTCCCCCCTGAATTATAATTCCCGTCCGTCAAAAGAACCGCAAACGCAGGCTGAGCATTCGTCCCCAGCCTTGATGCCTCTACCAAAGCTGATTCGACATTTGTAAGCGGTTGATCAAACTTGAGCGAATCAAGACTATTCAATTTCAAAACCTCGCCGCCGAATATCACCGGAACTATGTCAAATCCCTTTGATAGGTCTTGAAATCTCTCGCTTTGAAGGAGGTTCCTCTCAACCTGGGAACGCCGAACCGTGCCATCATATAACGACATGCTCTTCGAATCATCGAGGAGAACAAAAATATCGCGTTTCTTTGTGTATGCCTTGACAATATCCACGGTGAGATTAGCCAAGACAAGGAAAAGGAGGAAAAAAGAAATCGACCTCAGTGTGAAGAGAAAAGCTTGTTTAGGTTTCGCGATCTCATGAACTTTTCGATACATCAAGTATGCGAGCCCCACCGACGAAAATGCAAACAAAAATATGAAGTAGAACGGGAGATCGAAGCTGATTTGAGCGAGAAGTAATCTCGTTGAAGAATTCATTTCAGATAAAGCGCTTTGAGAACCCTGATCGTGCCGCCGACATTGACCTCGATGAGATACACGCCGCTACTCACATCCATGCCATTATCTTCCCGTCCATTCCAGATAAATTCCTGATAGCCGGAAGCATTTGATCTGAAAAAATTTCTGATTTTTCTCCCCAAGATATCATAAATATCGATCTTGACATCAGCCGCACTTTTTAAAGCGAGGCTTATGCGGGTCTGGGAATTAAATGGATTAGGATAATTGTTGAACAATACGAAATTGCCCTGCGATTGTTGAAGGTACAGCATCCATCCCGGCGCACTGAAAGGATCGGCACTCCCATAATACGGTACATTGATTTCATCGCCATTTGAATCTGCAAACAAAAAATAAAAAAAGAAATTGACAGATGGGGAACCTTGAACCGGGATCTTGAATGCATACTCGTTCACCGTGTCGGTCTGTGAAACTGCAGTCGTTGAATAATGTGCTCCATCGGTCGAGTAGTAGACCCGGCTGCGGCTGATGTCGATTCCATGAGTGCCGTAAGCTCGCGCTGCAAAATAAAATGATGAATCTCTCTGCCAGAATGTGAAAGTATTTGATCCAACGAGTCCGAGTTTTCTTATCGCATTCCATACGTTCACTATGCCTGAACCGTAGAAGTTATTTGGATATGTCGAAGTTCTCGCAGGAAAACTGGGATCTTCTACATACACTGCCGTGCTCTTGAGCAGGTTGATCACCTGCATCGGCGCAAAATCCGGGCGCACTGAGAGTATCAACGCCGCAGCGCCGGCAGTGATCGGTGTCGACAACGACGTACCGCTTACGTACTCATACGTATCGGGTCCCGGAACGCTTGCGGCGTAATCGCTGCTTCCGTCGGCAACGAGATCGGGTTTTATCCTGTTATCGTTTGTCGGCCCGGTGGAACTAAAGGTTGCCAGAATGCCATCCCAGTCGACTGCTCCGACCGATATTATGCTGTCGGCGTCCGCCGGAACATCCATAGTGCCTGCCACGCCGTTTCCGTTGCCTTCGTTTCCCATGGCCTGGACGACCACGACACCAAGTTCTGCTGCTCTTGTCGCAGCGATGCTTGCCAGCGCGGTCCGACCATTGAAATCTCCTCTCGACCAGAAATAAGATTCGGAAGAATCAATCGCTCCGGTTAATGAATCTACAAAAACATTATAAGCCACAGAAGACGACACTATGTCCACGCCGCGCGCTTCCATCCATTCAATTCCTCTAACCCAATTGTCTTCTTCCGATTTGTAATCGATATCGCCCGGATCAGGATAAATAAGCTCCGTTTTTGCAAGCATGAAAGATGCCCCGTACGCCGCACCGACAAGATTGCCTGGCGAATATCCGCCGATGGCCGATAATGTCAATGTACCATGCTCGTCCTGATCGGGTGAATCACCTGCCTGGTTTTCAGTGATAGAATCATTCTGAATAAAGTCATGTTCTCCGACAATTTTTATATTCTTCAGGGCGTCGTGAGATTCATACCTAAACCCTACATCGAGCATTCCGATGAGAACGCCGCTCCCGTTTATTCCGAGCGCATGTACCTGCGGAATCCCACTCAACTCGAGCTGCGTATATGAGGGTCCGTAGAAACTTGAATCGCCTGGCTGAGATTGCATCAAAGTCTTATTCAGTCGCGTGTTAGAAACGGGAATACCTCCGATGGGCTTTATGGGATTTATGCACGCTACTATCTTCTTGATGCCAACAACGAAGGAAAATTTTTCCGCCGCGGCAAGCCGTGCGCTATCGCCAATCACAATTGCCGCATTGAACCATCGGCTTGTACCGTCAATGGCCAGGCCGATCGACTCCAAGCTGTCTAAGTACGGAGGGTAAACCGGGAAGTCAGAAATTGAAACAACAGATGAGACCGGAAGAACTTTCAAACGCCGGCTGATCGCACGCTGAGAAAGCAGACCGCTTTCAACCAAATAGTCCAGACTCGATTTGCCATTTCCGAGATGAGTGAATGGTTCTGCGTTCGGCTTATCTCTGAAGAAAATCCAATACTTGCTTTGAGCGGGTGATCGTCCCGCACAGACACCGGCAACAACCGCGATCCAAAACAGGATACGAATGAGGACCCGCAACTTCATCCGGACAATACTGGACGACAGACTCGATTCCTTCATCAAGGCATCATGGAACAGGCATAACCTTGCTCCATCCGGTTCAAAAGATGGACGTTTCAAATCGAGGAATGACGAAACGATACCATTTCCTTTTCGTATTACGAAAGAGTCGAGGGGAGGTCTAAGAATTCGTTTAGACTTAAGCGTATATACGACTGCGTCAAATTTTTCGCGGCAGGTGCACTTCTACGCCTCAAGAAGTCGCCGGATGATGTCGGGTGTAGCTACGTTCTCCGCTTCCGCATTAAAGTTCGTTATAACTCTGTGGCGCAAAACGGGGAGAGCGACGCCTTTCACGTCGTCAACGTCGGGACTGAAACGGTTTTCAAGAGCAGCGATCGCTTTGGCAGCAAGAATCAGATATTGGGATGCCCGGGGTCCAGCTCCGTAGCTGACAAATTGCTTGATGAAATCCGGCGCTGTACCATTATGCGGGCGAGTGCGGCTGGAAAGCTCGACGGCAAATTTCACGACCGACTCGGAAACCGGAACTCTCCTTAAGAGTTCCTGAAAGAAGAGTATGTCCGACCTGTCGATGACTTTTCGTACCACAGGTGCATACTCACCAGTAGTTGTCTGGACAATTTTCACTTCCTCATCCGATGAAGGATAATCGAGCCACAGATTGAACATGAACCGATCAAGCTGCGCTTCAGGAAGAGGATAAGTTCCTTCCTGCTCAATCGGGTTTTGCGTTGCCAAAACAAAGAAAGGCGGCTCGAGCTGAAATGTCTGACCAGCTGCAGTCACCCGATATTCCTGCATTGCTTCGAGAAGCGCACTCTGAGTTTTTGGCGGAGTCCGATTTATCTCGTCAGCAAGGATGATGTTGCCGAAGAGCGGTCCTTTGACAAACCGGAATGTTCTCTCTCCGGTTGTTACATTTTCCTCAATTATTTCCGTTCCGGTTATGTCGCTCGGCATAAGGTCTGGAGTAAATTGGATTCGGCTGAATTTTAGATCAAGAGCCTCTGCTAATGTTCTGACGATAAGCGTCTTTGCCAAACCGGGAACGCCTATGAGAAGGCTGTGCCCTCGAGACAGGATAGCCACAAAAATCTGCCTGATGATCTCATCCTGCCCGACAATCACCTTGGCAATTTCCTTCTGCAGGTCTGAAAAATTTTGATTGAGCCTTGAGATTCCTTCTACGTCCGAAACTTTTTCCCTTTTCAATATCGTCTGGCTCACGTTATTTCCTTCCGGCAATGGTACCGTCGATGGCAAAACTCGCGGCGGCAAGCTCCGGCGCCGCCGTCACATCCATAATGCGAACATAGATGTGCGGGCGATCATTTAGGTATCTTGTTCCCATCTTGATCCAATATTTCAACTTTACCAAACTTTTTCAACATCGACGATATTTTTTCGGAATCGCCGCTGAGAACTATTGAAAGTTTCTCTGGAAGATATCTTTTGGCAGAAGCCTGTACGTCTCTCGCCGTCACCTTCCGTATGTTCTCCTTGTAATCTTTGTAATAATTCCTCGGAAGATGATACAGCTCCATCGCGACCACTCTCCTCGCGACCTGCTGCGGGGTTTCAAGCTGAATCGGGAAGAGACCGGACAAGTATTTTTTCACCATCTCCAGCTCATCTTTAGACGGCAGCGTCTTACGTATTCGGTCTAATTCGCCGAGCGATTCGCTGATAGTCTCGCCCGTTACTTCATTGCGAACATCAGCCGAGACTTCGAATGGACCCGGAAGAGTGCGCGCATCGAAAACGCTCCTGCCGCCGTAAGTGTAACCGTGCTTCTCCCTTAGATTCTGATTAATTCGCGAGCTGAAGTATCCTCCGAGCAGGGTATTCATCACGAAAGTCTTCAAATAATTCCTGTCGTTCCGGGCAATCCCTATTCCGCCTATCCGCAGAGAGGATTGAACTGCACCAGGTCTTTCAACGATAACAATCTTGCCATTCAAGGACGATGGAAGCAACTGCGGTACGGAATAGGATTTTCCATCACCTTTCCATCTCGCAAAGTATCGAATCACATACTTCTCAGCTTCGGCTGGGGTCACATCGCCCGCAAATACCATGAACGAATTGTCGGAAGTATAGAAGTCCTTTTTGAATTTGACGAAGTCCTCCCGCTTCATCGCCTTAATAGATGCTTCGCTGCCGACAGGAGGTCTTCCGTACGGGTGATCCCCGAACACGACCGCTGCAAATCTTGTGTCTGCAAGATATCCAGGATCCGCTTTCATCTGTTGAACGGACGCGATGCGCTGGGTTTTTACTCTGTCTATTTCTTCTTGTGGAAACGTCGCGTGAAGGATAATGTCCTGCAAAAGATCGATGCCGATCTTCAGATTGTTTCTCAAAACCGAGACAAACGTTTCATTTGCATCCCAGGACGAGCTGCTCGAAAGAGAACCGCCCACATAATCTATCGCCTCCGCAATCTCAGTCGCCGTTCGTTTCTCGGTCCCTTTAGAGATCAATTCACTCGTCATACTGGCGAGCCCGGGCAGATTCCCGTCGAACGTGGAACCTCCTCTGGCCACAAATCCTACGGTGACGATCGGCAGGGCATGGTTTTCAACGACGAAGAACTTGAAGCCGGTCTCCAGTTTCTTCACGAAAAATTTCGGGAATGAAACTTTGCCTTCCTGTCCGGGTCTGGGCGGTTTAGATCTGTCTAGTTTCGTATTCATCAGACACTCCGACCGGGGAAATAATTCAGGATAACTCGCTCGTCTTTCTTCAAAAATTTCCCCGCAATCTCATGTATCATGGAAGCTGTTACGGCAAGTTCCCGATCGACCTCGGAATTTATCATACCGGTATTTTTGAAGAATGAATAATAATGCGACAATGCATCGGCTACTCCGCTGTTTGTTGAAAGCCTCCCTATATAAGAAGAGATGGTGGTGTTCTGCGCTTTGTTGAATTCATATTCTGTCACTTGAGACTCTTGCAGCCTGTTAATCTCGTCATCGAAAATCTCGAGCACTTCCCTTTCAGAGTGCCCCGGCGCCACAAAAGCCGTGAACATGAAGACCCCTGACTTTTCCATTGCCTCGATGGACACGTCAAAGTCGGAAACTGCCTGAGTCTCATAAATCAATTTCTGATACAAACGCGAGCTGTTGCCGTCGGATAAAATTTTTCCTATTTGACAAAGGGCGTAATATTCCGGCGAGCCTTCGGGCGGCACTTTGTACGCGACGAAAACTCCGGGCGATGGGACGTTGCCGCGCATGATCTCAACCCGTTCCTGACCAAGCTTCTCGTCTTCGAATAAAACCGGCTTGATATCGAAGCGGCCCGGCGGGATATCGGAAAAGAATTTGCCGATCAAGTCTTCGGCTGGCTTAAAGTCTATGCTGCCGCTTACAACGAGAACCGCATTGTTTGGACAATAAAACCGTTCGTAAAATTCCCTGACATCGTCCATGTTCGCGGCATCCAGATCTTCCATCGACCCTATCACGGGCCAATGATATTGCCCAACCGGGAAAACGAGGTTCTGCATCCTCTCTGAAGCATCACCGTAAGGACGATTATCAATCCGCCAGCGCTTCTCTTCTTTTACGACCTCCCTTTGAGTCGAAAGAGCTTCCCCGGTCACACTGAATTTCAACATTCGGTCGCTCTCAAGCCAGAGAGCAAGCGCAAGCTGGTTCGACGGAATAACCTCATAGTAATTTGTAACATCTTCGGTCGTATAGGCATTATTGTACCCTCCGGCAAGAGAAATGTATTTATCGAATGCCCCTTTCTCGACGTGCTCCGAGCCCTCGAACATCAGGTGCTCGAAAAGATGCGCGAATCCTGTCTTACCTTCCTTTTCATTTTTTGAACCGACGTGATAGCAAACATCTACTGCCACCACCGGCATTGAGAAGTCTTTTCGGAGAATTACCGTGAGACCGTTGTCTAATTTATATTCTTTAAAATCGACATTGACTCTCACTTTTTTAGGAGATACAACAGACCGGTTTCGATAAATCATCTTCTTGATTGCCATCAGTTCACTGTCCGTTCATTATCGTCGGAAAAATTAAAAAAATTTACTCAAAGACAGGACGTTCGGCCAAAATTTTGAGCCTCCCAATGGCCGAACTCAACTCATGATCTTTAGATAAATCTGACTCTTGAGTTGATTAATCCAATTAAGGTAAGCCTGGTTCTGCTTCATGGATAGAGCCATGTTGGAAAGTCTGTCGTAGTCCTCATCCAAACTTACCTTGTGAGGTGGAATCTGGTTCCGCAGATATACAATATGGTAGCCGTAAGATTTTCCGTAAGTAACTTTTTCAGGCAGACTGATCTCTCCGACTTTCAGCTTGTTTACCGTTGCAAGGAACGAAGGTTCCAATTGATCGATAGCGAGTGTCCCGAGGTCTCCCCCTAGATCCTTCGTATCCTTATCCTGAGAAAATTCACGCGCAAGCACGGCGAACTTGACACCTGCCATCGCATAAGCCCTTAATGAATCGAGCAAGACAATAACAGAATCGTCATCCGATTGCAGATGCGGTATTTGAATCAGGATGTGTCTGACATGCACCTGATCTCCGCGACGATCCAATAATTGTATTATATGGAAACCGAATTGTGTTTCGACAATATCTGAAATTTCACTGGGCTTCAGATCAAACACGGCGTGCTCAAATTCGGGAACGAACTGCCCGCGTTTAGCCCAGCCAAGATCACCTCCGGAGGAAGCGCTGCCGGGATCTTGTGAATACTTCTTTGCGAGGGCAGCGAAATCCGCACCGCTCCTCAGGGAATCCAAAAGGGACTTTGCGAGTGAATATGCTTGATCGCGTGCTTTCTCGCTCGGCTTGGGAACTATGAAAATATGGCTCAGGGTGACCTCCTCGGGAACTTGAGGAATGCTGTCTTTATAGGTGTCATAAAAATTACGCACATCGACAGCCGAGACTTTCATATCTCCAAATTTCTGCTGCTTCAGTTTTTCAACTATCAGCTGCTTTCGCATGTCGTCCTTGAATTCAGATCGAATTTTGTTGATAGACATTCCATAGACTTCTTCGACCTTTTGGTCGCTCCCCAGTTGCTTTTCTAAATTCTGAATCCTGGAATCGAGCTGCCGGGTCACCTCGTCATCAGTAACGGTCACGCTGTCCAAAATCGCTTGAGCCAGAATAAGCTTGTCGTCAACCAATGCTTCGAGAACCCTCTTTCGAAGCAGAGAGTCGTTAGGATCCAGTTTGCTTTGATAAGCCGTCAGCTGTACCTGGTAATCCAGCTCGGACTTCAAAATAATTTCATTACCTACCACAGCAACGATCCCGTCTAAAACGGGTTTGGTTTGCGCCCGAGCGATCCCGGCAGAAACAGCGATCAATAAGATCGCTTTAAAAATACTCTTCGAATTCATCATTCCTCAACATTCGTGTCTCTAATAGCAACACTCGGATCGATCTGAAAATTTCCGGCAGAACGAAGTGAATCTAACAGCAAATGGTAGCGTTGACGTCTCTTCTCGATCGTCAGCCGCTCTCTTATGTGCGGAGATGCATAGTCGATAGGAAGCAAATCTCCAACACCAAATTTCTTAATGACCTGCACGACGTAACTCAACGTATCAACCTGGATCGGGAACGATATCCTTCGAGTCTCGAGTGATTGGATAACGTTCCAAATTGCCGGATGGACACTGGATGATGTGATATACACGGAATCTTTCACATCGACGATAGCGTTGGTCGGTATATCGTTGAACACGTCGTTCCACGATGAGCCTGACACAAGCGCATTCCTGAAGGACACAGCGCGGCTTCTCTTGTCGAACGCGGCAAGATTCACGCAGACAATTTCATTGTTCGCCCGAAGCTCGTCGCGGTGAGAATTGTAATAATTGGAAATCTCGTCCTCGCTTAATTGTATGGGAACTTCGTATACCTTCCTGTTAAGAAGCATCGTTATGGCAAGCTGCCGGGTATATTCCGCCACGCTTTCTTGAAACTCAGGCGCATTATCGAGTCCTTCCTTCTTTGCCGCATCAAACAAAAGCTGCTGACTGACCCAATTGGAAACGTAATTCCTGACTGCGTAGGCCGAGTTCGTATCCACGTGAGAAGCTATGTCTTTCACGTAAAGCGATGAATTATTAACAGATGCAAGACGGCGTCCGTTTTCCTGATGACGGGAACATCCGGCCAACAAAATCGCCAGCCCAATCATCAGGCGAACTGCCATCCTGTCATTTTCCTGCCAGAAGTTCACGGAACGTCTTGTCATCGATTTGAACGCCGAATCGCTTCCTCAAGCTTTCGATCCATTCTTTTTGAACTTCCTTAGATTCGGCTTCTTGATAGTCTGCAGATACCTCCGGACGCGCTTCCTCGAAAGTCTTCGGTCCGGATGGGACAAACTTGTTGACCCTAATTATCGAGTAGCCGTTTTCAAAGTTGATCGGCTTACCGAATTCTCCTTCCTTCATTTTCATTGCCGCCATGGAGAGAGCGTTCGTGGAATCGGCAACCAATCCCCAATGTCCGTCCTTCTCGACCATCCCCTGCCGCTTCGTATACTTCACCGCGAGCGAATCGAAATCTCCGCCAGCTTTCAACGAATCGTAAATGAAATTGGCAAGACTGTCGGTTAATACCTGAATCTCGCTGAGGTCGATTCGATTGGGCCAATAGTATTTGTTAATGTGATCAAAATAGTACGGCTTCAGGACGCTGTCGGTTGAAGCCACTTTTCCCCAAACGTTCTTCTGCTCAACCTGATAAATTAGAATCCCATTTTCATATTGGGCGATAAGCGAATCGAAGTCCGGATAAGTCTCCGCTTTTAAATCGGCGTAATAAGTAATGATCATTTGTTTAGCAGATTCATCCACGAGCGAACTCAGATTCTGCCAGTTCAGGAGCGTTTGAGGAGCCTGTATGTTCCCTGACTTCACCAGCGACAGGACAGTATCGATTGTGCCGGCGGAATTGTCGAATGTGAACAATGCTTTTTGCCGTTCTGCGGGCGTCAGAAGCGAATCAAAATTGTTTCCATCAAATTGTTTGGCAGAATCTATTTTGCTATAAAGGAACTTCAGCGTTTCGCCATCCGGTTTGTAATTGTACTTGGCTTTGAGTTGATCTATGAACGCCGAAAAATCCAGTTTGTATCCTCCGTTCAGATAAGCTTCGCGTATTTTATCTTTCACCTCGGCAAATTGAGGCAGCGGTTTTATGTCCGTCAACTTAATTATATGGTAACCGAATCTCGTTCTCACAGGACCGGCAACTTCACCAACCTTCATGCTGAATGCCGCCTGATCGAATTGCCTGACCATCATGCCGCGCGAGAAGAATCCGAGGTCGCCTCCCTTTGCTGCCGAATATTTATCGGAAGAATTGTCCGATGCTAATTTGCCGAAGTCCACTCCTTGTTTTACGGAATCCATAATTGCGACCGCCTCGTTGAATGCTTTCAGTGTATCCGCTGGAGTAGATCCGGATATGGGAATGAGGATGTGACTTGCGCGCACGCTCTCGACCCGTGGTCTCCGTTCCAACAATTTGACGATGATGTAGCCGTAGGCCGTCTGTACAGGAACCGGTCCAACATCGCCTGGATTAAGCGTGAACAACATGTCTTCAAATTCTCTTCCACCGACATATTGCAGAAATGTACCGGCAGTAACATAATAAGTGTCTCCGCCGCGATATTTCTTCATCATGGAATCTATCGGAGTTCCCGCTTTGAGTTCCTTGATTACCTCGAGCGCTTGGTTGTGGGCTTTCGCGGTATCGCCGGCAAAAGGTATAAACACCTGTTCGGCCCGTGCCTCGTATTTCTGCCGGTCGTAAATCTTCTGCACCATCGGCAAAGTAATCTCTCGTTCCATGACATAACTCACCGCGAGCTGGTCCCTGTAACCTTTCAGCTCAGCCTTCACCTCCGGATCGACCTGAATGCGCTCCTCTTCTGCATCGAGGAGTTTCAGGTGGTAATCCACAAGAAGATCGAGAAACTTTTCCTTGCTCTCGGTCGATGCTATCGAGTCGGAACCGCCGAGATAATTCTTCGAATATTGCTGCTTGAATTCGCCGTAAGTAATTTTCTTGCTTCCGACTACGGCAATTACTTTGTCATCGATATTCGAACTGGCCGCACAGCCTGCCGCAACGATGCTCAGTAACAAAAAATAAAAAGAATGCTTAAGTGACATTCAGGATACCTCCAATTTGATTTAAAACGCAGATTAAATCATAAAGAACCGGTCTCTGAAAATCAAGGTAAACATCGGTGCGACGGTGACTCCTTGTGACTCGAGCTTCAGTTAAAGATTGCAATTTGTTTTTCCGTTCTTTATTTTTGTTAGCCTTTTATGCGGGTGAAAAGAATTTTCATAAAGAATTGCCTTAGGGGCAAAGCGTCCATATGATCGCATTCGTGCTGGGTATGATCATAGGCATTGTCATTTCCATACCGGTCGGTCCGATCAACGTCACTGTTATCTCAAAAGGATTCAAACAGGGTTTCAGTAATGCTTTTGCAGTCGGGTTGGGTGCATCGGCTATGGACTTTTTTTACTGTGCCGCTGCCATGCTGGGCCTCTCCGCATTTGTTCACAAGTTTACAGTAAACATAATTTTTCAAGTTATCGGCTTCATCCTTCTTCTCTATCTCGGGATAAGAGATGTGGCGACAAAAGTTGAGAGTTTCCGTTATGAAAATCTGGTCCCGAAAAATGGCAGGTTCCACAGCGCATTCTTGGTAGGAGTTTTCATGTACGTGTCCAATCCTACACTTGTCGCATTCTGGATAACTCTCAGCGGTATAATCCAATCCCAGGAATCGATTATCGGAAATATCGGTGATGGAATCCTCTTCGCATTGGGAGTAGGATCGGGAACAGCGCTCTGGTATTATTCGCTCCTGAAAGCGATATTTTGGAAGCGAGATTCTTTCAAAGCCGAGACGCTTACATTGCTTTCTAAAGTTTCCGGCATTATTATGTTGGTGTTTAGCGGTTATATTGGTTACGAGTTGCTGGCTCACTTCTTGAAATACGGTATCAGCTAAATTGAAGCGTCATGAATCGCTTCGGGGACTGTGGTCCAGCAGACTGGTCGTTGTGCTTTTCTTAAAGATTGTTTGCGAATAATACTCGAAGATGCTAACGTGTCACAAGTGCGCGTAAAATTTTCTAAGTCATGGCAAAATATACGACCTCTCAGAAACATAGAGGTCGCCAGCAGTTTGCTGACCATTCATCGCGAAACAAATGACGACAATTCCAATAAGAAGATATTCTGCGCCTCGTTCGAATCGCCCATCGGCGTCATTTATATTGCTTCGACTGAAAAAGGCTTGTGCAAGATAGCCATCCCGAGAGATTCGAAATCCAGTTTCTTTGGATGGATCAATTCAAATTTTCAAACGGATGAAATCGTCGACGACAGGAAAAAGAACTCCTCCGCGATCCGCCAACTAAACGAGTACTTCATCGGCAAGCGCTCTAAGTTCGAGCTTGATATAGATTTGATCGGAACGCCATTTCAGCAAAAGATTTGGACGGAGGTTGCCAAGACCCCGTATGGCACTACGACGACCTACAAACAAATTGCGAAAAGAGTTCACACCAGAGGTTACAGGTCAGTTGGAGCCTCAGTAAGCAAAAACCCTCTCCCGATCGTGATACCCTGCCACCGGGTCGTCGGTTCCAACAGCAAACTTATCGGTTACGCAGGCGGGATCAAATTGAAAGAGTACCTCCTCAGGCTTGAAGGAATTATCATAGTATAGTTCGGTGTGCATCGAGTATTCTCTAATGATGCCATCTCGTCTACAGAGTCCCAAAAAATCCTATTGAAGTTTCTTGCTGTCAATTTTCCCCTTAAATGCGAGTCCGAGCGCTGATCTGAATCTCGCGGCTGTCTAATAGTCCATCAGAGAAAATATTCTTACAAATCACTCTCGATATGCTATTGAATTTTGATTGAGATTTAGTTATTAAGCACCAATGGAAATGAGTAATCAAACGCGGGCGCCTCAAATCAGCGGCACAAACGTAGTCGGTGAATGGATAGAAGTAGATTATTCTAGGAATCTCATCAGCGCTGTGCTGTTCTTTGAGCCCGTTTCCGGGAATTCTTCCGAAGCCGTAGAGTTGGTCCAGCGGATAGCCCGGCGATACGAAAAACTTCCCGTAGGATTTTGGTTCATCATGGAACCGCGGTTGTCTTGCATGTTCCGCGGAAACACTGCTCAACTCACCCTGCAGAGATTCAATCTGATGAAGAATTCGATTTTTGACGGAAACGGCATGATGGAACATCAAGCAAGGATCAAAGCGGTTCCCGCCCTTTTTGTTGTCGATTCAAATTCATTTCTAAAATTGCAGTGCGAAGGTGAAATCAGCTTCAGAGAATTTGAGCGCACGATTCAAGCACGTCTTGCCGCATCAGGGTACAGAGAGGATCTGCCGGCTATCGGTGAGTTGGATTACGATTTCCCGCATCCAGTCAGCTATACGATGAAACAGATGGGATATGTCACCGGCGACTACCTGTTCAGTAGCTTGGTTACCCCGGAGACCGATCAGCAGTTTTCTCTTCCCGACTTCTATCTCCCGAATACAATTTATCCGTGCGGGTCGTGGTTCGTCGGTCGAGATTTTATCGAGGGTAAATCGGGAAGCACGGTTTACATCAGCTGCCTGAAAGACGAGTCCGTCAACGTTTTTTTCGGCTCGGAAGAAGGAGCATCCGTTCGAGTTCATACTTCAATGGAATCCACGCATCACTTGGTTCTCGGTAAAGACATAACGAAGAACAGGAGCATTCTCGAATTGAAGGTGAATGAGTTCCGACCTTATGAAATACTTTCCCTGACCGGCGACAGCGATGTACTCATCAGCTTGCAGGTCTCCGCGGGCTCATTGAAATTATATTGCGTGGAATACCGTCATTGCAACCAAGTCACTAAGGCCGTCTTTTAGAAGCCGCATCACACACCTCGGCACTTCAAACCATCATTCCGCTGATTTATATTGACATCCCGAGTGATCCGCAAGCCGATACTGTTAGGCTACCGGACCGAAACGCGAACACGCCGTTCCGCGCGGCATTGCCCTTTCAGCGCAGGAAGGTTAGATTATTCGTAACAATCACAAGAAAACAAAATCATGGAAACAAAATTAGTTGAATCAATCAAGGCGAAAGCGAAGGCATTGAACCGCCGGGTCGTGCTGCCGGACGCGACGGATGAGCGCGCGATACTCGCGGCACGAAAAATCACTGACCAAACGATCGCAAACATTTTCCTTATCGGGAATGAAAAAGAAATCCGCAAAAAAGCAGAGGACTCAGGAGCTCACCTTAACGGAATTGCAATCGTGGATCCTGAAAATCACGACAACGCGGAGCGATATGCAAGGACTTTTTATGAGATGAGAAAATCGAAAGGCATAACTCCGGAGCAGGCTGTTCAAACCATGAAGCATCCTCTCTTTTGGGGAGCCATGATGCTGAAGGATGGACTCGCCGATGGAAGCGTCGCAGGTTCCCTTTCGACAACAGGCGACGTACTTCGAGCAGGAATCCAGGTAATAGGAATGCAGGAAGGAATCTCTATCGTATCAAGTTTCTTCCTGATTGTGTTTCCAAATAAAGTCTATACGTTTGCCGACTGCGGCGTAGTCCCGAATCCTAATGCAGAACAGCTCGCCGACATTGCCATTACCACCGCAGGGAATCATCAAAAGCTTGTCGGTGAAGAACCGCGAGTTGCGATGCTTTCGTTCTCGACAAAAGGCAGCGCGAAACATGAGCTGGTCGACAAGGTGGTGCAGGCCACCGAGATTGCGCGCAAGAAAGCGGCGCATTTGAAGATAGACGGAGAACTCCAGCTTGACGCCGCGATCGTTCCGGACGTAGCGAAGCGCAAAGCTCCGGCGAGCTCCGTCGCGGGCGAGGCCAACGTACTCATATTTCCCGACTTGAACGCAGGAAACATCGGTTACAAGATGGCACAGCGCATGGGCGGTGCGGATGCACTCGGGCCGATTGTACAGGGATTAAAGAAACCGGCTTTCGATCTTTCACGCGGATGCAGCGTTCAGGATATAGTAGACGTTGTTGCGATAAACTGCGTCATGGGTGTGTGAAAACCCAAGAGGGTTGCATTCGACAGAATCGCCCGGATTATCCGGAAGAATTAGGTTTGCATACATTAGTTAATCGCAATCGATCAATGAAAATCGAAATCTGGGCTTAGTCAAGACTGAGCACATATTCTACGGGATGAATCTGTGTTTTCAGTGTGCTATCTTCACTTTTCAAGAGTTCTCCCGACGGCAGCTTTCATTCAGGAGTGACTCAAAATCTCTAAATTCAAATGACAAGAGAAATCGTAATAGGCAAAATCAAAATCGGAAATGGTAATCCGCTCGTGATTATCGCAGGTCCTTGCGTCGTCGAAAGCCGCGAGCTTGCACTGAAAGTAGCGGCCGAAGCCAAACAGATTACCGGAAAACTTCGCTTGCCCTACATTTATAAATCGAGTTACAAGAAAGCGAATCGCACAAGCGGCAAATCTTTTGCGGGAATTGGAATGGACGAAGCGTTGAAAATTCTCGAAGAGGTGAGAAGAGAATTTGAGCTCCCGATTTTGACGGACGTGCATTCTGAAACTGAAATTGATGCGGCGGCAGAAGTCGCCGATGTTCTGCAGATCCCGGCCTTTCTTTGCAGGCAAACCGAGCTCCTTCAGGCAGCCGGGAAAACCGGCAAGGGAGTCAACATAAAAAAAGGCCAGTTCATGGCACCGGAAGACATGAAGCTGCAGGCTGACAAAGTTGCGGCGACCGGAAATTCCAAAGTGATGCTTACAGAGCGCGGCGCAAGCTTCGGTTATCACAACCTTGTTGTCGACATGAGGTCTCTGGTCATAATGCGCGACAGCGGCTTCCCTGTCATTCTGGATGCGACTCATTCAGTTCAGTTGCCGGGCGCAGAGAAAGACAAAACGGGCGGCCAACCCGAATATATTTTCCCAATCGCTCGCGCCGGAGTTGCAGTTGGAATTGACGGGCTCTTTCTTGAAACCCATCCTGAACCGAGGAAGGCATTAAGTGATGCCTCCACGCAACTCCCGTTTGAGTCATTCGAGCCGCTGCTCACTCAGGTGAAGAAGATCGACATGCTGAGACGAGAACTGTGAACGGAATGACGAAAACTGTCTCGAAGAAGTTGCCGTGTAGAGATGGCGAGACGGCGGAGGGATCGTACAAATGACAAAACTACAATCACTCCTTCCGAAGCTGAAAAAAATCAAAGCAATTTTTCTGGACGTCGACGGAGTCCTTACCGATGGAACCATAATTTACGGACCCGACGGCATCGAAATGAAAATATTCGACTCGCAGGACGGCTTCGGGATCACAAATGCGACGAACAGCGGAATCAGAGTCGGAATAATTACCGGGCGGCAATCCGAGGTCGTTAAGCGGCGCGCCATGGAACTCGGCGTTGTCGATCTATATCAGGGATCAATCGACAAGATAACTCCATTCGAGGAGATCAAGAAAATCTATTCGCTTGAATCATCAGAGATCGCATACGTTGGCGACGACATCCTTGACCTTCCGCTCCTTCGCAAAGTCGGATTCAGCGCTGCGCCGGCAAATGCGGTCAGAGAAGTGCGGACGAAAGTCGATTACGTCAGCAAGTCGCGCGGCGGACAAGGTGCCGTCCGGGAAATAATCGATCTAATCTTAAAGGCGCAGAAGAAGATATGAATTCTCCGATGGATGCTATTAAAAAAGGAAAAGAAGTAGTCAGAATAGAAGCCGAAGCGATTCGCGCGCTCGAAAATAAAATAGATGAAGCCTTTGCGGGGGTCGTCGATTTGATTTCGAAAATAAACGGCCGCGTTGTCATCACCGGCATGGGAAAATCGGGCCTCATCGCGCGGAAGATCGTGGCGACTATGAATTCGACCGGAACGCCGGCCATTTACATGCATCCAAGCGACGCAGTCCATGGCGATTTGGGAATGGTGAGACCGGAGGATGTCGTCGTATGCATTTCGAAGAGCGGAGACACGGAAGAAATCCTACAGCTCGTTCCATTGTTCAAGCGAATCGGAGTTCCAATTATCTCGATCATCGGCAACAAGGTGTCCAAGCTGGGAAGAGAAAGCGATTTCGTTCTCGATGCAAGTGTTGAACAAGAAGCATGCCCGTACGATCTGGCACCCACTGCCTCGACGACGGCAGCGCTCGTCATCGGCGACGCACTCGCAATCGCACTGCTGGATCGCAAGAATTTTACCGAAGAAGAATTCGCTATGTTCCATCCCGGCGGAAACCTCGGCAAGCGGCTTTTCCTGCGACTGGAGGAACTGATGGTGAAAGGGAAAGACATCCCCAAGGTTGCCGTGTCGACATCTCTCAGGGAAACGATTCTTGTGATGACGTCGGGAAGATTGGGAGCCGCCTGTGTGGTTAATTCTGATAATCAGCTCGTCGGAATAATAACAGACGGCGACTTACGAAGGCTTCTGCAGAAGGATCTTGATTTTTCTCACTTGATTATCGACGACGTCATGACAAGAAATCCAAAATTTGTGAAACAAAATACACTCGCCGTTGCGGCTCTCGAACTGATGGAGAATTTTAATATCTCGCAGCTGGTAGTCGTGGACGATTTTCATAAACCGGCGGGCATGATCCATCTCCACGACCTTGTAAAAGCGGGACTTTCTTCCAAATCGGAATCATGAAAAAAATTCTCCCGGGAATTTTTGCTGTTTTTATTTTAGACGTATGCTGTCAGTTGCCGGCTATCGTCCTTACCGGCTGCGAAGAAAAATTGAAACCTACAGTGGTACCGATTTCCGGGAATCCTCCCGATCAGGAGAGCTGGAATTCGACGATACTTTTCACCGATAGCGGAATAACGAAAGGAGTTCTAAAAGCAGGACACGCCGTGGTATTCAACAATCAAAGCAAGACTTACCTCGGCGACAGTGTCCGCGTCGATTTTTTCGACGATCGCGGAGTCCACACGAGTTATCTCACTTCCGACAGCGGCATTGTGAATGACCAGACAAACGATCTCGAAGCGATCGGGAACGTATACGCCCATAACGACAGCGGGACGACTTTATGGACCCAGCAACTCTACTGGAACAACAGGACCCAAAAGGTTACTTCAGATGTTTTCGTGAGGATCGTCTCCCCGAAGGAGACCATACAAGGAATCGGTATGGAATCTGACCGCGATCTCAGGAATTACAAGATATTCAACGTCAGCGGGGAGGCAAAATCTGAAAAGTGAGTCTTACCTTCAGCGACAAAAAGGACGGGAAAGAAGTCACCGGTAGCAAGAATCTAGAAGCAGTAATTCGTACGCTGAGAATTCCCTGCATCTTCTTGATCGCCTCCCGCCTGCTCCCTCTCGTCGCGGCTAACGCACAGGAACAGACCGTTCGATTGATTCACGCAGACAGCCTCGTCGGCTACAGTCTAAACGGGGATAGCTACCGCGACCTGGTCGGTCATGTCGTAATGCAGCGAGGAAACACGACTCTGAATTGCGACCGAGCAGTTCAAAACATGACGCTGGATATCGTCGATCTTTACGGCAACGTGAGAGTGGAGGACGATACTCTGACGCTGCGAACAAAACACGGGACGTATTTCGGGAAAACAAGCACCGTTTCAAGCGATAGTGCGGTTTATCTAAACGACAGGCGCCGGACCCTGACCGCGGACAGAGGCAATTACAACACGGATACCAAGGTGGCACAGTTCTTCGGAGACGTTTTTGTCCGCGACTCAGCATCGCAATTGACGTCTGACCAGCTTATTTATTACCGGGAGGAAGAGAAGACATTTGCGGATGTAAACGTCAGGATAAAGAGTCTCGAAAACAATATTACGGTCCGCGGTTTCCATTTCGAAGATTACAGCAAAAGAAACTACAGCCTCATGACCGGAGAACCTCTTCTCGTACAAATCGATACGAGTTCGGACGGAAAAATCGACACGATGATGATTACCTCGTTGATCATGGAAGCTTACCGTGACAGTGCAAACGAGCGGTTCATCGCGAAGGACAGCGTGCAGATAATTCGGGGCTCGCTTTCCGCGCACTGTGGTTATGGAATTTATTTTTCCAAGGACAGCATGGTTGTCCTGGAGAAGGAGCCTGTCGTCTGGCACGAAGATAATCAGCTTACCGGCGACAGCATAACGGTTTACATCCGCGACAAGAAAATTGATCATGTTGTTGTCGACGGCGCGGCGTTCGCTGTGTCGCAGAGCGATTCCATTTTCGCCGACAGATACAACCAGCTCAAAGGCAAAAAACTGACAATGTATCTGAACGACAGGAAGGTGGACCATATCATCGTTGAAAATAACGCAACCAGTTTGTATTATCTTTACGACAAAAATAAACCTAACGGAGTTAACAGAGTCAGCGGTGACCGGGTCGTGATGTATTTCAAGGACGGAAAGATAGAGAGAATCGCGGTAATTAGCGGAGTCGAGGGGACATATTATCCGGAAAAACTTGTCAAGGGTGGAGTAGACTCTTATAACCTGGCGGGTTTTATCTACTACAGAAATCGTCCGGAAAAATCGGAGTTTCCGCGGGAGTGGACAAAAATTTCGCAGTTAGATAAATGAACGAGTCTTCAACTGCACAAATGGATTATACGCTCTCTGAAAGCAGCGTATTGCATTCGCGCGGTCTATATAAAAGGTATAAAAAAAGATACGTTGTGAATGACGTCTCAGTCGAAGTCCGTCAAGGTGAGGTTGTCGGTCTACTCGGACCGAACGGCGCCGGCAAGACGACAACTTTCTATATGATGGTCGGAATGGTTAAGCCAAACTCGGGAAACGTATTCATAGGCGTCACTCAGATCACGGGATTGCCGATGTACAAGAGGGCGCGCCTCGGAATCGGATATTTGCCGCAGGAGGCTTCTATTTTTCGGAAGATGACGGTTGAGGATAATATCATGGCTGTCCTCGAATACAGGAAATTAAATGGAACGGTAAGAAGGGATCAGGCCGACCGGCTTGTCGAAGAACTGGGACTTTCGAACATCCGCAAAACTCTCGGTTACGCTCTCAGCGGCGGCGAGCGAAGAAGAACCGAAATAGCCCGCGCGCTCGCATCCGATCCGAAGTTCATGCTCCTCGATGAACCTTTTGCCGGAATCGATCCTCTTGCGGTCGAAGACATAATGAAAATCGTGGTGAACCTGAAAAAGCGAGGGATCGGAGTTCTGATAACCGACCATAACGTCCACGAAACACTTTCTATCGTGGATCGTGCTTACTTATTGTTCGAAGGGAAAATATTAAAAGAGGGGACGTCAGAGTTCCTCGCAAACGATACGGAAGCTAGAAAGCTCTATCTCGGAGAGAATTTTAGACTGGACCGATACTGAGATCAGAAGACCGTGCCGCCAGCTTAAAAATGGACAGCGTCCCGTCCGATCCTCCGGTTATTTCAGCAAAAGCAATTTCTCTGTTGCAAACAGGTGTTCCGCATTTCGCAGAATAGCGAAATACACACCCGACGCTACCTTCCGTTTGTTCTCGTTCGTGCCATCCCATGTCAGTGAACCGGAATGAGAAAGCCCGTCGAAAGTTTTTATTAAAGCACCGGTGACTGAATAGACCTCGAGTCTTGAGATTGAATTGTCCGGGATATTGTACTGGATTCGACAGGAGGGGTTGAAAGGATTTGGATACGCAGCCAATTCAAATTTGTCCGGAGTTCTGTTTCTCTCGACAATATTCGTCGTTGCCGAAGTCTGCAAAACAAAATGGCAGATTGATGCCGCTTCAATCGGGTATGAAAACGCATTGTTGGATATATTTGTCACGCTGTCGAGCTCATGTATCTGCGAGCCATAACGGTTGAGCTCCCAGACTCTTCCTCCTGTGATTTGCTTTGATGACAGAATGGAAAAGCTGCCGGTTACACCTGTGTTGTAGTTCTTGTTTATCACTATCAGATGGATTTTGTTCTCATCGCTCTTTATCGACGCATAGATCGAGAAGTCTACGCTGTCGCTGGTTCGTGACGGGATATAATAATCACCGAACTTTGAGTCTTCGCCATCATAGTTCCTGTACATTTTGTATGCAGCTGAAATGAATTGAGATGGACCATTGAGCTGCCAGAATGTGGCGAGATAGACACCGTACTTCGCAAATATTCCAAGGACATCATCGGTTGCCAGCGCACCCGAGATGTCATTCTCACCGCCGTAGTTAATCTCAGTAAATGCTAATTTTGTTCCGGGATAATATCTGCCGATCGACTCCATTACTTTCGGAATGAGGGGTAGATACGATGGAAAATACTGAGCGATCCAGCTTTGCTCTTTGTAAGATGGATCCCACAGAGTCCGCGGGGCTTGAACTCTCGCCAGGTTATCAACGGTCGTCGTGGCGTTGGAGTTTACAATCCTGTTTCCGTCGCTTCCCTGCGCCTCAGGATACCAGTGCAGGTCGAGAACGTCGAGCAGTCTTTTGCCTGTGGAATCGCTCGCCCTTTTCATTTGATCCAGGTAGTAATCAAGGAACCATGAATATCCTTTTCCGGCGCTGACAGTACTCCAGTCGGGGGCACCTTGAAAAGACAAATAGCCGTTGAATCCGTAGGAGACAGGTCCGAATATCTCGGCGGAAGAATCAATCTTCTTCACAGCTCGTGACAGATTTACTGACCTGGAAATAATCTCCTGGCACGTCGGCTGCAAGGGATGAAGCCTCGGATGCGTTGAATTCCAAAGGTCGGGTTCATTATCTAACTCATAGCCGCGAATACCGGTGGGCGCGCTTGCAGTTCCGTATTTGCTCACCAAAAAGTTCACATATTCATCCATGAAAACAGTGTCATCGCCTGTATCGGGTTGAAGCGAAAGGTGAGATCCTTTTTGAAACGCCACATAAGCCCACCGCGAAGATGGAGCGGTCTCCGACGAATCAACCGTTCCATTCTTATCCTTCGCGACGAAACCTGCCATTTGAAGCGTGACGAGAGGATAAGAACCGATCTGATGAGCCTGATTATAAAATGCCTCGGTAACAATCGCGGGAATATTGGAACTGTCCGAAGGTATGTTAAATACTGATGTGAGATAGTCGTCGCTCGATTGAAACCAATCACTGCCTGCATTGGATGCGTTGTTTTCCCAGTTGTAGCCGGTAAGACGGTTCCCGCCGATTCGCATAGCGGTCCAGTTTTCTCCACCGGCTAACAGCTGATTTGTTCCATAGATGTACGGACTGATCGGCTTTGCCGAATCGGCTGCCATCACAGTGAAGGAAACGTTCTGAGCAATGATATAAGTCGGAAGAAAGAAAAAGACCAGTATTGGTAAGAGATTTCTCATCGTTATCTCACAATCATTTATCGGCATCTCAAGCATTTTTACCAATATACTTTGATGAGGAAAACTAAAAAACTCATCGATGACTGAGTTAGAAATAATGAACGAGTCAGGCGATGGTGATGAAGCCTGAACAGGCAGCCTATTCGCGAAATCAGATCTTGCAACCTGTGGGTAATTTCTTCTGAATCTTCTTGCAGAATTAGACCTTAGTTGTTTATATTCAGACAGTGAAAAGCAGTAACGAAATACAACAATCCCTCTCCGACGCCCGACCAGTTTGGGCTAACTGGTTATACTCCTATTTCTATTTCCCCCAATGGGGGAATTGACTCTATTCACAGATATAATTGTATTTTGTCGTTAATCCAGAAAGAAAAATCTCTCTTAATCATAAATTTTCAATTAGAGTTTAATCTAAGGAGCATCTAACATGGTTGTGGTATTTGAAGAAGAAGCATCGGAAGCCGAGATCGAAAACGTAATAAAAGTTTTGAACGAGTTCGGCTTCGACGTCCATCGTTCGACAGGCGTTTCGAGAACTATACTTGGCGCAATCGGAGTAAAACCCGATTTCGACCACAGGCAGATCCAGGTTCTTCCGGGGGTCGACGAGGTATACCGTGTCACGGAGCCGTACAAACTCGCGAACAGGACATTCAAACCGGAAGGAACAGTCATCGAGATCAAAGGGGTAAAGATCGGCGGGAACGAGGTGGTGGTCATGGCTGGACCATGCGCGGTTGAAAATGAGAATCAACTTTTCACGATAGCGGATAATGTCGCAAAGAACGGAGCAAAGATTCTTCGCGGCGGCGCATTCAAGCCGAGAACTTCCCCCTATTCGTTTCAGGGATTGGGCGAAGACGGACTGAAGCTGCTGAGGAAGGCAGGAGACAAATTCAACCTCCTGGTGATCACCGAAGTCATGGATACAAGCCAGATTGATATAGTGGCACAATATGCCGACATTCTTCAGGTCGGCGCGCGCAACATGCAGAATTTCTTTCTGTTGAAAGAGATCGGGAAAATATCCAAACCGGTCATGCTGAAGCGCGGGCTCGCCGCAACTGTCGAAGAATGGCTTATGGCAGCTGAATACATACTTGCGGGAGGAAACAGGAACGTTATGTTGTGTGAGCGCGGGATACGGACATTCGAGAATTCCACGAGGAATACACTCGACATTAACGCGATTCCTGTCGTACACAAAAAGAGTCATCTCCCGGTAATTGTCGATCCGTCCCATGCAACCGGCATTCGTGAAAAGGTCGTACCGGTCGCAAGAGCTGCCGTCGCTGTGGGTGCCGACGGGATTATGGTCGAAGTTCACAACGATCCGGCAAAGGCGCTCTCCGACGGCCCGCAATCTCTCTTCCCTGACCAGTTCATTCAAATGATGAAGGAAATCAGACTGATCGCTGAAGCTATCGGAAGGAAAGTCGCTTAACAATGGGCAGATGAAACAAAACAATGGCTGAACACGAGATCACTTCGCCAAGCACCTTTCTCAAACAGGTCGGAGTAACTGAAGTTGGATGAATTTGAGAATTTTAATTCGCTGAAGAAGATAGGTGTGATCGGTTGCGGAATGATCGGCGGCTCGATTGCGCTGTCGCTCGCCAAAAGCGGTCACCGTGTCTTTGTGCTCGATCTGCCCCAGAATGAGAAGTCGATTTTGAAACATATACCCTTTGTGACAGTATCGAAAAGTGTCTCCGACATATGCAGCGAAGGCCCCGAGGTAATTTTTATTTGCGTCCCCTCAGATAAAACAGTTGAAGTTATCAAAGAAGTCGCGGCCGTTGCACATGATGGCACAATAATTACGGATGTTGCGGGCGTGAAAAAACCTGTCATGGATGCAGCAAAAGAATGCATTCCAAAGAACATCGTTTTTGTGGGCGGACATCCCATGGCAGGTTCCGAAAAATCCGGTGTCGAAGCCGCGCAGCCTTTTCTTTTCCAGAATGCCGTTTATGTCCTCAGCCCGCTGAGAAATTATCCGGAAGAAACAATATCGTCTCTGCTCGAATCCATCCAACAGCTTGGCGCCAGGATATTGTTCATGGATTCGGCAAAACACGACAAGATCGCCGCGGCCACAAGCCACCTGCCGCAGCTCATTGCCGTAGAACTCGTGGATCTGATAAATGGACTTTCGAAGCGTGACGAGAACTTCAACACGCTCGCTGCCGGCGGTTTTAGAGATATGACGAGGATTGCTTCGAGCGACTTCGCCGTGTGGAAAGACGTGATCGCTTCAAACAGAGCCAACATAGATGATATCATCGATGTTTTTGTTAAGAGGCTCTCCGATCTACGTGTCTCCATCACTCAGGGGAAGCTTAAAGAAGTGGAGCGCGAATTTGAAAACGCCAAATATGGCCGTTCACAAATTCGTAAAGGCGGGAAAGGATTCTTGCATCCCCTCTATGACCTTTACGTGGTTGTTGAAGACAAAGTCGGAGTTCTCAAAGAAATTACTACAACGCTCGCCGATTCAAGCATAAACATAAAGGATATCGAGCTTCTGAAAGTACGAGAAGGTACAGGCGGGATGTTCAGACTCTCATTCGACACGGAACAGATCATGGATCACGCCGCACAAATGCTTGAACGGGAGGGTTTTCAAATTTTGCGGAAAGAATACGAAGGTTAGGAAAATCGGCGGCCTTTAATCTCAGATAGAATTTTCTATTCCTCTTCTTCTTCAATTTTCGTATCGACTCCGCCGACTTCGTTTACCCTGATTTTGATTCCATCCAGCGTCACCGCAAACAACGAGCCTTCATCAGTAGAAAATATTTTCTGGAAATCCTCGGGCTCAAAGAAATCAAAAAAGCGTTTTGCGTATTCGTCCAATTTCCTTATGTAATACTGCGTATTGTAATCTCTTCTGGTTTCGTCATTCTTGTCTCGAAGGGAACCGCCAGGATCGTAGATCCTTGCGTTCATAAACGATGGCTGATGCGGATCGCTGCCGACAATATAGTAGGTAACTCGCTCGCCCGCTCTCAGACTTAAGCCTGCAGCTATCGCCGCCTCAAAACTTGCACTCCGATTTCTGCGGTTCGCTCTCACCGCCGCTTCGTATTCTTCGGTGGATTCTCTAACCGTTTCAGTTCTGGCAATGTTCCCGGTAGGAAGTTCGCGACTGAGGATTTTATGGGAGTAGCCGACATAAAGGTCATGAAGTGCCTTAACATTTTCATGCAGCAAATACTCAATCGCTTTTTGTATGAAATCACGGCCGAATCGTTCCATGCTCCTCGATATTAATGAAGAACCCCGGACTTTTATTTTCCCGTCAAAGCCGAGCAGTGCGTAATTCTTCTTCTTATAGCTGAGCATCTTTTCATATCTGCCATCCAGAGAGAGATTTATCCCCTGCGGCAAAGTACGAGACAACTTCGTGATAAATCCTCTTTCGTTTTCTTCTCCGACATGTTCACGCGGAGGCACGAAATATAATCCGTCGGTGTCGACCTCAAGAAGTACGGCACCTTCATTTGACAGCTGGCTGATCATTTGTCGAAGAATCTTCTGCCCCGTTTCGGTAACCATGTCGGCGGCTTTGTAATCATTAAAGATCCCGCGAGAATAACCAAGATACCCGTAAAATGAGTTGATCAAGATTTTCAGCGAGGATTGCATCGCGTCCAGCCTGAATCTTTTCATCGAGTCTAACTCTTCTCTCATCTCTTTTTTGGTATCCAGTCTTAATTTCGTCAGATGTTTTAAAGTCTTCTGAAATACTCCGAGCTCATCAGTCCCGGGTGAAATCTTATAACTTAGCATAATTGACGGATACAGCGATTCAACATCCGCGTGGACTACCGGACCGAAGAGGCCCTGCATGTACACATCGGTGTATCCGCCGCTTGTCTGCCTGCCGATTTGCGGCTTCGGTATTGAATGTTTTTTTCGCAGATACTCCCGAACAAATAACGATTCAATTTTTGCCGCTGAGCCGAGGCGGGGAATCTGCCCGTAGTTGTACGGCAGCATCTGAGAAACATAAAAACTCGTTTGCGATAAATGCTCGGCGATCATTCGGGTTTCTCTGACGTCGTCCAAGGCGTATCGTACCAGCGTGTCGGGATTCTTCAACCATGTTTCAGAAATCTTTGAGCCTTCGATGTAGGTTCTATCCTGCGAGGCGAAACCGAAATGCTTTGCGACATTCTTCAACCCGTAGCTTTCGAGTTCCCTTCTCGTCGAATCGTAACCCTGAACCAGCAGCCACGTGTCTATTATATGTCGTCCGGGAATTTCGATGTTGGAATACTCAATTTCTCTCTCCTGGAAATTCACCCGCGAAGTATAGACTTTCGGTTCCAACGAATCTCTCCCGATGTTCAGTTTAACGCCGCACATTTCGCATCGACGCAAAATGTACGGAAGATCGAAGTTGTAAATATTATGACCTTCTATGACATCCGGATCACGCCTCTTTATAATATCCACAAGTTCGTTCAACATGACGGATTCCCCCTTTTCGCGTCCGTCAATCACATACTCCCATCCGGAATTGTCCGACAGAGAAATAAGTATGATCCGGTCCTCAGGCCGCGCTGAGACTGAGAAGTTTGAAATCGAGAAGGTTTCTATGTCAAGCTGCATCCTTCTCAGTTCGGAGAATTCCATGTCTTTGAAGAGGGTGATCCCTGTTTGCATCAGGAACTGAAATATCGGATCCTGCTTCACGTAGATTTCTTCTATCTCCGAGAAATCAACGGAAGGTTCTTTTTGGCCATGATGCAAATTTTCCGCCGCCTTTCTCAGTGCGGAGCGCATGTCGGTCCATTTCTTAAAAATGCAAAGATACCTGTAATAATTATTTCCCGCCAGTTCGACTTCCCAGAACTTTTTCTCGAAGCCCTTGAGAAGAGAAATGTCGTTCACAAAGAAGAACGGGTAAAATTTGCGCTCCTCCGAAACCGCGACACCTCCTATCCTCTTTATGATTTTCATCGAAGCGTCACCCGTCTGGAATACCGAGACAACCTTCGATTCCGCATTGCGGCCAAAGATAATAGGATCAGTCATTTATTCTACGGAAAAAATTATCACATCGTGGACTTCCAAACAAATAATCTCGAACTAACTGTCGGAATCCCACCCTCATTGGGCGCGACCTAGGCGGAGGCTCAACTCCCCATTGCCCTGCAATCCCGAAGATAGGTCAAATAAATGACCCAGATGAAAAATAAGCCGTCGTTCCGTGTAATAAAAAATGGCGAACCTTCCGATCAAGATTCGCCATAGCATCATGTTAATTGTTGATGACTACCTCATATTTCGCATCCAAACCGGCCTGCCGGAATCATCGCGCAGCTTGATCGTTTTTCCGCCGGTCACAATTTGCGCAGCCAGAATCACGTCATTTCCGCGAAAGTTCATTTTTGAGCCGGTAACTTGAATCGCATCCCCTTTGTTAAATGAAATATTCTGACTATTGATGTAGAACGACGGACCGACCATGACCGGTATTGTCCCGCTCGTGTCCTTGACGGTTAGGCGGATCATGTAGCTATCTCCCCTCGGTGCAGCCTGGCTATCGACGGTTGCAATGGTCCCGGTTACGGTCGTGACAGTAGAAGTGTCATAAAACTGACGGCGCTGACCCATTCCTTGGGCAAAAAGCGTGCTGCTCGCCGCGATCATGGACAAAAATACTATTGCGATCTTCATAAGAATCCCTCCTGGTTTATTTTTTCATAATAGAAAATCAAAGAAGCTGTTTTTTTCTCCCGGTTGATTATTTCGCTGTAATTCGGGAGATGCCGCAAGACGGCAATTAAGATTTTAGACGCAGAAACCGTTCTGAGGATTCATGTTTTCTGAACAAAAACCTCAAAGGAAAGTTTCTTTTGAATAGAAGGGACTTGAAATAGGTTATTGATTTGATCTTCCAGCATTCAACGTCTCACCGTAATTTGACGTTGGTTTCGCATATACAACCCGACCTCCCATTATCGTTGCCACAATTTCATCCTCGAGAATTTCTCGCGGCGGAATTTGTCTGAAGTCCTTTCTGAAAATCGTAAAGTCCGCGTATTTCCCTACCGATATTGTTCCCTTTTCGTTTTCCTGAAATGCGCCGTAAGCGGGCCAAATCGTAAAGGCTTTCAACGCTTGTTCCATGGTCATCTCTTCCTCGGGGAAAAAACCTCCTCTGAAATCCGAGCTGTCGGCGGCGATATCGGAGGTAACCTGAAAATATTCTTTCACAATTCCGCGGTAACCCGAACAAGTCTTGTCTTGTGATTGCTGCATAAATTCCTAGACGCGGATCGGGGCTCTCGACGGGAAAATCCGAGCCCCCGATAATCACGTTCCCTCCTTTGAGAAGAGACTGCCAGGCGTAAGAATATTTTATTCGTTCGGGACCGAGTCTCATCTCCGCCCACGACATGTCGGAGGTGCAATGCGTCGGCTGCATCGATGGAATGACATTCAACTTTTTAAATCGCGCGATGTCTTCCTTCAGAAGTACCTGGGCATGTTCAACGCGTAACCTGGCGTCCGGAACCCGGGCAACTTTCAGGGCGGTTTCGTATGCGTTCAACACGATATGGTTCGCGCGATCACCGATGGCATGGGTACAAACCTGGAATCCATTTGACAAACACGCCACAGTTAAATTCTCTAGATCCTTTTCGCCTATTTCTGTCAGGCCGTAATTGCCAGGATCATCAGTGTAAGCTTGCACAAGCGCTGCTCCTCTAGACCCGAGCGCGCCATCCATATAAATTTTTACCGAACGCATTGTGAAAAAGCCTCTTTGATCTGCCAGCGGCCCTTGTTTTAATATCGCCGGCAGAGTCGAATCTGTGCCGAGGTACATCGCATAAACTCTAATCTTCAGTTTACCTTCGCTTGCGAGTCTCTCGTATACTCTCAAAGTCTGCGCATCAATTCCTGCGTCATGAACCTCCGTCAGTCCATAGCGTGCACAGGTATCAGATGCAAGAATAATAGCGTTCTCAATTTCAGCATCTGTCGGCGGCGGTATCTTTGAGGTGATCAATTCCATCGCTGCGTCGAGAAACACTCCTGTTGGTTCGCCATTTTGGTCTCTCAGGATTCGTCCGCCGATCGGATCGCTCGTTGCGCGTGTAACGCCCGCAAGCTCGATAACATTTTTGTTCACCCAGATTGCGTGTCCATCGACTCGCACAAGGAGGACGTAATTATTGGGCGCGGCCCGGTCGAGAATGCCGTGCGTCGGAAAATTTTTATCCTGCCATAATTCTTGATTCCAACCCCTGCCGCGAATCCATCTGCCCCTGACCGATTTCGCCGCCGCATCGTGCACCAGTTTGCCAACATCATCACTGGATCTCATATCCCTCAAATCAAGCGTTGTCAAACTAAAGCCCAATTCCGATACATGACCATGACCGTCGGTCAGCCCCGGGAGAACGAACGCACCTCTCAGATCTATTGTCGCCTTCCCCGTGAACCGGGACTCAATTTCATCTCTTGTCCCGACGGCGACAATCCGGCCGCCATTTACCGCGACCGCCTGCGCATCCTCCACCAGAGAATCGAGTGTACAAAAACTACCGTCTGTAAGTATGAGATCGACTTTCATTTTAGGTAAGGAACATGATGCAAATATCAAACATGCACAAACGACAGCGACAATTTTCAACCGTTCCATCTTCCTAATTACTGGTTCACTCAATTTACTAAGCCAGGATCCAAAGGTCAAAATTCAAGGTCTGAATTCAGGATTCCTTTGGCTTCTCTCAGAAGATCGCCTTGGGAAAATTTTGATTTCTCACTTTTATCCGACAAATTTTACTTTGACCACAAAAGGAAAATATCATGGATCACTCTCTAACCACAACTACATTTGAGCTTGAAGGCTACCGGATCGTCAAGCAGATCGGCGTCGTCCGCGGCATCGTTGTGCGCTCGAGGTCGCTTCTCGGTACGATCGGCGGATCGCTGCAAACAATATTCGGCGGCAACATAACCTTGTTCACCGAGCTCTGCGAAAAAACACGGAACGAGGCATTCGACATGATGACTAAACACGCAGAAGAATTAGGCGCGAATGCGGTGATCGGCGTAAGGTATGATGCAACCGAATTGATGAGCGGAGTCTCGGAAGTATTATGTTATGGAACGGCAGTAGTTGTCTCGCGGGCGTAATAAGACAGGAGAAACTGCGACTCACTTCGCAGCGAGTCGCAGCTGTTACATCCTAGAATGGTCTTGCGAATCGGATGCCAAAAGTGGGTGATGTGGCAATATCGGTCCTCCACGCAACGAAGACGCGGAAATTGCCGTCGTCACTCCCGACGCCGAAGCCATAATCTGATTTGAGATCTGAGGCGCTAACTACTTTCCATCCTTCCGCCATTCCGACGGACGACCCCGCATCTTTTACTTCACCCATGTCTCCAAACAGGATGAGGGTAAATGTATTTACCGGGAAGAATTCAGAATGTTTGAACATGCCGGGATTAAATAAGAATTCAAAGTTGAACAAAACCAGCCTGTTCCCCGAAAACTCCTTGTAGGAAAACGCATTCAGTGAATTGAAGCCTCCTATTTGATACAAACGCTGGAGCGGGAGATCTCCGGTAGAAGTCCCGGTTCTAAATCTCATATTCAACTGCAGGCCTGTGAAGAGCGGTTGGTAACGAACCGCATCCAACGTAATCATCCTGAAGTCGAATGCTCCGCTAAGAGTCGTCTCGCCACGTAGGTCAGCGACCCATCCTTGTTTCCTTGCGTCTCCGCCGCTATAGCTTCTATGCTCAACGTCAACGACAATGCTTCGCAACCAGCCGTCATCGATAGCCGGGTTATCACGGAAGACCTTATGTCCTCCGAAGAGAGACCACTTCGTCGTTTTCGACAGGGATGAATATTTGTCAACATCATAACTTAGGGTGACTCTCGAATTGACCTGATAGTATTGCGCGACGTGGAACGACGCACCCTGCCGGGAATAGTAGTCCATGAAATCCTCTCGCGCTATAATTGAATAGGCAAGATTCTCTTTAGGTCCAATTATCCAATAGTCTTTTGAATCGGTAAGTGAATGCGCCTCGAGGCCCGTCTCAAATCTGTTTTCGTTGCCGAACCATTTGTCCAATCCGAGCTGGTATCTCCAACGATGGAGATTGAATGCATAGCCTAGGAAACCATACGGCGAGGTATCGTCTGTTCCGTCCCAGAAATAATCCTTTTCAGCTCCAAGTCCTAGGAAAAGGCCGTCAACTCTGTTGTAATTCGCTGCGAGATGGTCGAACAAGAAATCATGATTCTGCCAAATATCCGGATGCTCTGTAAGTTTAAGTCTGTGCACGAACGTGTGTCTTTCCTCAAGATCGCTTCCCACCCGCTCTATGACATTCCCTGAAACCGAGGCGTCGTCACTGACGTGAGCTTTGCCGTTCACTACGATCACGTCTCCGTCCACCTTCGAACCGTTTCTGACAAACGCATCCCCGTTAACGACTATCATGCTTCCTCTGATTATCCCGTATATAAACGCGTCTCCGTTCAGCACCTCGACGTTGTCATTCATAACCTGGTCGTCACCCAGTGTGTAATCTCCATGTTCAGTATGGGCACTTTCGATTCCGTAAATGTTTGCAGCATCGCCTGCAAGCTGGGCGGCGGTACTGGTAAGATCCCGAATCTCATCGCCGATCTTTTCCAACAGATCAGACAGCTTCTTCAACTCCTCGCGATCCGCTTCCGTCAATTCCTTGGTGGTATCCGTGCGAGCCTTGAACAGATGGTAAGCCCGCTCGATCTGTTTGAGCTCGGTTCTCAACGAATCTATAAAACCACGTTGAACCGAATAGGTTGTATCCTGATTTCCCTTTTGGTTTGTGGGATTATTATTCTGTGCTCTGGAAACAGAGGCAGCAAAAATCATCGAGCATACGACAAAAAAAGTAAACAGCCATTTCATTTCACAAACTCCTTTCCAGAGAAAATCTACGAAACCGTAGCAAATAGTTACAGACTCACGACCAATTCAAGTCAACTCATTTACAAGGTCGGCTGAAGGCCGGCATGAATGCTCCAAGCTCATAGGGACAGAATGAGTATTCAGCGGCCAAACAGGCCGGAAGAATCGGTAAGTTTCAGCCTTTCCATGCTTTTGTACGATAAGATAATATCCCGGGCCTCCTCAAAACGTCGCTGATCAGAGCCGAATAGAGAGGGAAGTAACCGGGCCGTCTTTACGCGCAGACTGGAATCTAAAAAAATTCTTTGGCGGTTGATTCCAATGGATAGAAGTTAAGCAAGGGGAGATACTCCAGCGCACCATGATAGTAGGAAAGCTCAAAGAAATGTTTCATCCCGGATATCTCTTCCTCGCGGAGATCGAACTGAACATTCTCTGTCAGATAAGATTTTACAAGGTCGAAATCTGCACCGTACTCCGCTGCAGCATCATGGCACACCGCGTCTATATTGTCCTGACCGAGAATCTTAGACGATATTATTGCCTGAAGTTCGTCCGTCTCGAGCGCTCCTCGTCGTCCGGCCCAGACTGCAAACACAAATGGAAGTCCCGTCATGTCATGCCATTCTTCCGCTAGATCAAGATAATTCTCGTCCGTCGATCTCGTCTTGAACAACGCAGAATCGCCGATAACTAGAGCCGCGTCGGCAGCGGCAAGCATTCTTTCTACATCGGGGACTGCGGCTATGAATTCCGGCTTTACTTCGAATCTCTCAGCGAGCAGAATCTTAGTCAGCACAACCGAAGTCACTGAGCTAATATCGACTGCGACCGATCTGATGCTTTTGAGATTCCTGTTGAAGTATAATCGGATGCTTTTCACTTTTCCATGAGCGATGATTCCGCAATCAGGAACGATTTGCAGTTCCGGACTATTTTTCGCGTAGGCGATACTCGGCACGAGGGCGACATCGAGCCGGCCGGCATTCAGCCCAACTGCAAGAGCGGAGGGGATTGCCTTTGTCAGTTGGAAGTTATGCGGAAAGATGTTCTTTTCTATTCCGTAGATAAGAGGTTTCGTATTGAGAAAACTCACAGCACCGATTTTTTTCTTGTTCGGAGGATCTTTAGGATCGCAACTCTGTGAATCGGACATTGTAATTCCTTTGCTACCGCTTAGATGTTTGCTAAGCGAAGCTTTCTATGACTTTGTATAGTGCATCTCTCTCGATTGGGACGCGGCCCGCGTCTTTAATCAGCTTGATCAGCTGCCGTTTTGTCAGAGTGTTTTCGGTTGAAGCGCCGGCCATATGGAAGACTCTCTCGTCACGGACTGTACCATCAAGGTCGTCGGCCCCAAAACCTAGACTTATCTGTGCAACTTTCGGTCCCATCGAAATCCAGTAGGCTTTTATGTGCGGGAAATTATCGAGCATGAGCCTGCTCACGGCGATGCTTTTTAAATTGTCGATGCCCGTCGCCCATTGCGTTGAGTCTTCGACGTGAGGATGATACGCGAGCGGTATAAAAGCAAAGAACCCCTTCGTCTCATCCTGAACATCGCGGAGACGGATGAGATGATCGACTCTCTCTTCCACTTTTTCCATATGACCGTAGAGCATCGTGGCGTTGGACGGAATCCCCAGCCGGTGAGCGGTTTTGATTACGCTTATCCATTCATCGGCGCCGATTTTGTCGGCAAACATCTTGTCGCGCACTCGCTCGCTGAAAATTTCCGCGCCTCCGCCCGGCATCGCATCAAGCCCGGCTTCTTTGAATTCAATGAGGACTTTCTCGACGGTTTTCCCGAAAAGCCTCGCGAAAAAATCTATCTCGACGGCGGTAAACGCTTTGATGTGAATCTTCGGATTTATCTTCTTGATGCCGCGCAGCATCTCAATGTAATAATCGTACGGCAGTCCGTTATGAAGGCCGCCAACGATGTGCATCTCTGTGATGTTTTCTTTCTCTTCTTCGATCCTGCGGAAAATGTCCTGTAGACTGAAGAGGTACGCTCCGTCTTGTCCTTCCTTGCGGTAGAAGGAACAGAACTTGCAGTCAAGCTCACAGATGTTAGTGTAGTTGAGAACGTAATTCTTGACGAAGTACGTATCCGCTCCGTTGATCCTCTCGCGCACCATGTTGGCCAGCTGGCCTAACGCGAGGAGATTATTTGTATTGTACAGCTTTACTCCGTCTTCGCGATCGAGGCGCTTTCCTGCTGCGACCTTTTCGTAAACCGGTTGGAGGTCGCCTAATACATTTGTCTGCTCTAAAAAACTGACGGTCGACTGCTGGTAACTCATGGTGGAACGATTCTTAATCCAAGATTTCGAATCAGAACTTCGCCGTTCGTGACCCAAAATCTCGAAAGTTTTCACGTGGTTTTCTGACGAACGGCTTTGCTTGCGAGATCTCGCAAATAGAAAAGTTTCGCCCGTCGAACTTTTCCTCCTCGCATTACTTCAATTTTTGCAATGCGAGGGGAATGAAGCGGGAAAATCCTTTCAACCCCAACTCCATTGGATATTTTGCGAACGGTGATCGTCGCCTTCAAACCGGCTCCTCGACGACTGATTACGATTCCTTCAAAATCCTGTATTCGTTCCTTATCGCCTTCGACAACTTTGAAATGAACATTCACGGTATCACCGGGACGAAATGGTGGCAGGTCAGTTTTCAAATGCGCTGCTTCTACCAAAGATATTTTATTCATGTTTGTTCTCCATTAATCTGTCATGTTGAACCTGATTCACCGCACCAAAGGCATAGGTATCAAAACAGGTTCAGAATGACTCATAAGTATAATTAGATTTTCAAAACTCATCGATGTTTAGAATGTTTTTCCCGGGTCAACGCCCCGGGGTCAAGCAAGTCGGCTCTGCGCTTCGCAGTTCTGGCAAGACTCATCTCATCGCGCCACTTTTTCACTTCCTCGTGATCGCCGCTCAATAGTACATCCGGGACTTTCATTCCTCTGAACTCCGCCGGCCTCGTATACTGAGGCGAGTCAAGAAGCCCGATCTGGAAAGAATCGCTCAGCGCACTTTCACTGTCTCCGAGAGCACCGGGAAGCAGCCGGACAACAGCGTCGATTACTACGATAGCAGCGATTTCTCCGCTTGTCAGTACGAAATCTCCGATTGAGATTTCCCTGGTGACGAGCCGTTCTCTGACACGCTCGTCAACACCTTTATAATGTCCGCAGATGAACAGCAAATTGTTTTTCAAAGAAAGCTCGTTCGCAACGCTCTGACCGAAAGTTTCTCCGTCAGCCGTTAACAGGATCGCATCATCATAGGTGCGTTCCGAAAACAATTTCTCGACACAATCAAAGATCGGCTCCGGTTTGAGAATCATTCCCGCCCCACCGCCGTAAGGCAGATCATCTACAGTCCTGTGTTTATCATGAGTATAATCACGCAAATCATGAACAACAATCTCTACGGCTTCCCGTTCCTGAGCCTTCCTCAACATGCTTTCATTAAGAGGACTTGAAAGCAATTTTGGAAAAGCCGTTACAATATCAATTCTCATCAACGCAGTCCTTGGTGATTCGGGGGCAATATCTCCATCCCGGGATTAACACCCTCAATGATCCGTCGGCTTAAGCTTTCTCTAACCTTGGGTTAGGAAATGGCTATGTCTCTCTCCTAAGCGGCTCCGTCCATGGGTCACAGCCGACGGCAGCTTAGGTTCCCACATTCACGATCTGAACGCACCCGCCTTCGAGAACTCGACAGGGAAGCGAGAGGAATTTTATTGGTTATCTATTATCTCGAGAATGGCACGCTTGCCTTCACGAGCAGCGATGGCACTGAGCAGAACGCGAATAGCGTTCGCGGTTCTTCCCTTCTTGCCAATCACCTTGCCAACATCTTCCTTTTCAACCTTAAGCTGGAAGACCACCTTGTTTGCTTCTTTTTCTTCCTGAGCTAGCTGAACACTATCAGGTTTGTCCACCAGTTTCTTGATTATGAATTCGACGAAGTCGTGCATTGCGGACCTCCTTTCTTCCTAGTCTTTTTTCCACATCAGTCGGCAAAGACAGGTTTCATCTGAACCTGATAACCAGCCCGACCATGGCCGGGATTAAACAAAAGAAGAAACTTCACTATGTCAAATTCCACTCGCTCATAAGAATCAAGATCAAGGCGAGCCAACGATTTCAAAACTTAATTAAGAAGCCGCCGGAGCAGTTTCTGCCGGCTGTGTCCCGGTGGAGGATTCCGGTTGCGGGGCTGCCGCCGGCGTTGCTTCGGCCGCCTTGGTTTCGGTAGCCTTCTTCGCCTTCTTAACGGCTTTGTGTCGTTGCTTCCGCTCGGCATCACGGGCAAGCTTAGCCTCTTGGGCGGCCTGCCACTCGCTCAATTTCTGAACAACATCAGATTCATCCAGACCTTTTTTCAAAAGATACCACTTGTACCACAATCCAGATTTACGGAGAAGGCTCCGCACCGTGTCTGTGGGCAAAGCGCCGCGCTTCAGCCACTTGAATGCCTTCTCTTCGTTAAACTTGATCTCAGCGGGATTTCTCAACGGGTTGTACGTCCCGACCGACTCGATAAACCTCCCATCGCGCGGCGAGCGTGAATCCGCAGCTACAACTTTATAGGATGGCTGATTCCTTCGTCCGGTTCTTTTTAATCTTAGCCTTACTGCCAAATATTCCTCCGAATTTTACATTGGGAAACGCATAGCAGCGTTCGTCAAAGCAGCTTTCCCAAATCTTCCTTTGGAAAGCGTCTTAAACATTTTCTGCATTTCCGCGAATTGTTTCAAAAGTTTGTTAATATCTTGAACTGTCGTGCCACTTCCTGCCGCGATCCTCTTGCGCCGTCTTCCGTCTATGATGTTCGGCCTGTTCCTCTCTTCATTCGTCATCGAACTTATCATCGCTTCTATTCTGACAAGCGCCTTCTCGTCGACGGCTGCATTCCGCATTGCACCCGAGACGCCAGGTATCATCGACAGAATGTCTTTTATCGGACCCATCTTCTTTATTTGTTTTAGCTGGTCGCGGAAGTCTTCAAGTGTAAACTCGTTCCTTCGTATTCGCTGCTCCAACTTCGCAGCCTGCTTCTCGTCGACCTGCTCCTGAACTTTTTCGACAAGCGTAACAACGTCGCCCATTCCAAGTATGCGTGAAGCCATCCTGTCCGGGTGGAACACTTCAAGTTGATCGAGCTTCTCGCCGAGGCTGACAAACTTGATCGGCTTTTGCACCACCGACCTTATCGACATTGCGGCTCCGCCGCGTGCATCACCATCCAATTTCGTAAGAACGACCCCGTGAAAATTCAGCCGGCGATTGAATTCCTGCGCAGTGTTAACCGCGTCCTGTCCGGTCATAGAATCGACGACAAAGAAAATCTGATTTGGATTCACGGCATCTTTTACGCTCTCGGCCTCGCGCATCATTTCTTCATCGACGTGGAGACGACCGGCAGTATCTATGATCACTATATTGCGAGCGTTCTTTCTGGCGTAGTCGACAGAATTTTTCGCGATGTCGACCGCCGATGCGCCGCGGTCCAGATATACTGGTATGCTGATTTGCTGACCGAGAGTTTCCAATTGATCAATCGCAGCGGGCCTATGAATATCGCACGCAACAAGAAGCGGATAGTGACCCTTCGACTTCAAGTAATTGGCAAGCTTCGCGGCAAACGTAGTCTTACCGGAGCCTTGAAGTCCTGCGACCATGATGACATTCGGAATTTGCTCTGTGAGTTCAAGCTCGCTCGTCGTCGCACCGAGAATTTCCACAAGCTCGTCATGTACGATCTTGATGAAAACCTGACCGGGGTTAAGGCTCTTTACAACATTTTTCCCGATCGATTTCTTCTGGATTTCTTCGGTAAACTTTCGCGCAACAGCGTAATTGACATCGCCTTCAAGAAGTGCTCGGCGCACCTCTCGAACCGCGTCGGAAATATTCTGTTCTGAGATACGCGCCTGCCCGCTAAGACGGCGGAAAATACCATCGAATTTTTCGGAAATCTGTTCAAACATATAACTTTAGGCTCGAAAATTGCCTGAAAATTTACGAAAAAGAGGAGACTGTTGCAAATCTCGACTCACAATCACTTCGGCTCAATAAAAAAGCCCACCTGCGTACCGCAGACGGGCTCCTTGGAAATGTGGATTGCCGATCAGCCTTTCGGCCCTGCGGCGATCACTTCTTCCGGGCAGCCGTCCTCGAACTTCTTGAAGTTCTCGACGAAACGTGACGCGAGTTCCTTGTACTTCTTCATGTATTCAGCTTTGCTTGGCCACGCTCCAGAAGGATCAAGAATGTTATCCGGGACTCCCTCGCATTTAGTGGGGACCTCAAATCCGAAGACCGGATCTTTGACAAATCTTGTCTTGAGCAATTTGCCATCCAGCGCATCATTAAGGAGCGTCCGTGTATATCCGATGCTGATTCTCTTGCCGACTCCAAACGCACCTCCGATCCAGCCGGTGTTGACGAGCCAACAGTTCACTTTGTACTTAATGATCTTGCGTTTGAGAATGTCTGCATAATAATAAGGGTGGTGTACCATGAAAGGTGCACCGAAGCATGTGCTGAATGTCAGCTCGGGCTCTTTTCCAAGTCCGACCTCCGTTCCGGCAATCTTCGAAGTGTAACCTGAAATAAACTGATAGATCGCCTGATCGGGACTCAACTTTGCGATCGGCGGCATGACTCCCGAGGCGTCGCAGGTGAGGAAAATAATATTTTTCGGGTGTCCACCCTTTTTCTCAAGGACAGCATTCTCGATGTATTCGAGAGGATAGCATCCGCGAGTATTTTCGGTTATGGATTCATCGTCGAGATTGATCAACCTCGTGACCGGATCATAAACGACATTTTCCAGAACCGTGCCGAACATTTTCGTAGTCGCGAAAATTTGAGGTTCGGCGGATTCGGAGAGCCGGATCACTTTCGCATAGCAGCCGCCTTCGAAATTGAAGACTCCTTCGTCACTCCAGCCGTGTTCATCATCGCCGATGAGTCTTCGCTTGGGATCGGCAGACAAAGTCGTTTTACCGGTTCCGGATAATCCGAAGAACACTGCAGAACTGCCATCATGTCCTATGTTTGCGGAGCTGTGCATCGACATCACTCCCTGCAATGGCATCAGGTAGTTCATTATCGTGAATACAGATTTCTTTATTTCTCCGGCATAAGCCGTGTTTCCGATTATGCAGACCTTGCGGGCAAAGTTGAGAACGATAAAAGTTTCAGTCGCGGATCCATCTATCTGTGGTACACCCTTGAAAGATGGTACAGCTATCACCGTGAAATCCGGGACATGCCTTCTATATTCCTCGTTGGTTTGCGGCAGGATGAACATGTTCCTCGCGAAGAGGCTGTGCCATGCTTTTTCCGCAACTATCCTTATCGGCATCTGATATTCCGGATCTGCTCCGACATAACAATCCTGCACAAAGAGATCCCTCCCCTGCAGAAAGCCCAACATGCGACTATAAAGTGCGTCGAACTTTTCCGTGCTGAATGGCCGGTTGTACTGTCCCCACCAGATTTTGTCTTCAGTCGATGGTTCCCTCACGATGTATTTGTCGCTCGCCGATCGCGCGGTATGTTTCCCCGTGTTCGCCACGACGGGACCAAGATGGGTTATTCTAGCCTCGCCCCTGAAAGAGATCTCCTCATAAAGCGCTTCGGCCGGCAAGTTCCAATATGACATTCTCAAATTTGAGATACCGTGGTTGTCAAGACCATAGTCGCTTTTAAGAGCCTTGGCCTCATTCTCGGCAGGTGTTTTTATATTCAGAAGATTGTTCATAACCAGTCCCTCACAACTTTGCGTTCGCCAATATAGATTTCTTTAGCGGAAGTCGGATCGAGCGCCCAACGTATTCGGTTGACTCCTTCCGTAACATCTTTTATCGAACCTGCATAACTCAACCTCAGGTGACCTTCCATGCCGAACTCTTTTCCTGGCACAGTCACTACCAAAGCCTTTTTTAGCAATAGTTCACATAACGCCACCGAGTTCTTCATGTAAGCACTGAAATCCGGGAGACAATAATAAGTGCCATCAGGCTTCACCGTCTTTACGCCGTTGAACGCATTCAGCTCCTGAAGCATAACATTCCGATTATTTTCCAAAGTCAATCGCAGGCTTTCGACGGCGCTTTGCACTCCCGTCATCGCACCTTCGGCGGCAGCCTGGAGAAGGACGGCGGTACACGAAGTAATCTGGCTCTGTACGTTCGCCATTATTCTCGTTAGATCCCTGTTCGCGATCGTCCAACCGATGCGAAAGCCGGTCATGCCATAAAGTTTCGACACGCCGTTCACTACGATGATGTGAGTCGATTCTATGTCTTTTGTAGTGTGTTTGTAGGCAGATGGCGCTTTCTTGCCGTCAAAGACCAGCTTGTGGTAGATATCGTCCATGATAATGTAGATATCTTTCTTCTCGCAGTATTCCACGAGCTCACCTATGAATTCATCCGAATACATAACCCCCGATGGATTGTTAGGGCTGTTGACAATTATTGCTCTCGTATAAGAGCTGACGGCTTTCAGTATATCTTCCATCCTCGGATAAAAACCGCCGTCCTCAGGAGTGACGATTACAGGAACGCCATAAACCATCCTCACCATTTCAGGATAACTCACCCAATATGGTGCAAGTATGATCACTTCATCCTGCGGATTTATCAGAGAGTATAGAAGATTGTAGACGGATTGTTTCGCGCCCGACGAGACGATAACGTTCTCGGGTGCGACGATTCTGTCGTAGTTTTCTTCCGTATATCTAATGATTGCTTTCTTTAAAGATGGTATACCGTCTGTTGGAGTATATTTAATGTCTCCCGTATTCAGTTTGGCTGCCGCACTTAATATCGCGGAAATGGGAGCTTTGTTTTTGGGTTCACCTCCGCCGAGGTGAATGACTGCTTCGCCCTTCTCTTTCAATAATCGAGCTTCCTCGTTCAACTTCAGTGTCGGCGACTCAGCAATAGACTTCGCAAGCTGACTTACGCTCATTTTTTACATGATCTCCTTTTGAGTTTTCCTAATCGAAGCTGTTGAAATTAGAACCAATGCTTTGCACAAAGCTATCAAACGATACGGAACCCAACGACATGAAAAATCTCTACACATTTCTTGTGAAGACCTGTTCCGGTCGGGAGTCCTCAGTTTGAAGCACAAGTTAATCTATATGAAAAAGGGAATTTCCAATTTCCCTGTCATGACATAGCTGCGTTGTGATACAAATTTTCCGTCGCTCTGGACAGCGTTCTCCCTTTAACGGGGTTTTGTAACGCCTCCATCAACTTATAAAGTGTCGTTGATTGTGTAAGCGGATGAATCCCTCTCGGGAAAGATTGTCCTAGAGTATCTCGTTAGTGCCTTCAAAGTCAAATTCTGCTTACATTTCAGTATAAAGATTTTGTTAATTCCCCGCAAGTTTTTTTTTACGAATTCTAGTCAGATCGTCGGTCCAGAAGTTTCGTGATTTGATTTTTCGAAAGTTTCAGCGTAACATATAGGCCACATCATTCATAAAGAACATTGGACACGAAATGAATTTCAAGTACTTGAATCGCTGCATTGCGCTTGGACTTTTTCTAGTCACTCTCACAATGTACCGCATGACGTCGCAATCATCGGTAGCATTCTGGGATTGCGGAGAATATGCTGCAACTTCCCCGGCATTGGAAGTTCCCCATCCGCCCGGTGCACCGCTCTTTATTCTCCTCGGCAGGGTAGCCATGATGACTCCTTACGTGAGCGACCCGGCACTCAGGATCAACCTCATCTCCGCATTGGCAAGCGCACTCACCATCATGTTCCTTTACCTCATCGGTGTTAAAGTAATTTCAAGATGGAAAAGCTTTCCAGTCGACCTCCATTCCTCGATAATTATCTTCGGGTCTTCAGCGATAGGAGCACTGACGTTCTCGGTGACCGATACATTTTGGTTCAACGCAGCTGAGTCATCTCTTTTTGCATCGAGCATGTTCTTCGTCTCCTGCGTTATCTGGCTCGGCATGACATGGTACGATAAGGCAGAGGAGCCGGGAAGCCAGCGGTACCTCCTTCTCGCCGCATATTTGATGGGACTGTCGATCGGTATTCACCAATTAAGCATCCTCGCTTATTTCGCAATCGCCCTTCTGATATACTTCAAGTACTACGAGTTTGGATGGAGAACTTTTTTCTGGTTTGGAGTGATAACCGTGTTCTCCTTCTTCATTATTTATCCCGGCATAGTGAAGTGGCTCGCAACCATATTAAACGGCGACGTGAGCTTTGGACCATTCGACTTGCACCATAATATTGTGGTGCAGCTTATTCCGCCCGGCATCGTTATCGCCGCGATATACGGCATCTATAAAGCGGAGAAGGCAAAACGGTGGATAGTCAGCATTTCACTTATGGCAGGACTCCTTATAATTCTCGGATATTCCACTTACACGCTTATCTATATCCGCGCGAACGCTCATCCGGCGATAAACGAAAACAACCCGAGCAACCTCGCCAGGATGGTCATCTACCTCAATCGCGAACAGTACGGTGAGCAAAGGATGTTCCCCCGCATGTGGAGCTCCGAGCCGCAATATGTACAAAACTACAAGAACTATTCTTCGGACCTGGATTATTTCGCATCCTATCAGTTGACTCACATGTACCTTCGTTATCTCGGATTTAATTTCATCGGTAGAGCGGGAGATATTCAGGATGGACCGGTGACGCTCTTCACTTCACCGAAGGGATGGTTCGACGGAAGAGCGGGATATCCGACAAGATATTTTGCCATTCCATTCCTGCTTGCACTTTTCGGAATATGGTACCACGTCAAGAAAGACTGGAAGTTCAGTCTCGTATTCCTGGCGTTATTCGCTACGCTGGGCCTCGCTCTCGTGGTCTTCTTCAACATGCAAAATCCGCAGCCGAGAGAGAGAGATTATTTCTTCGTCGGCTCGTTCTTCGTGTTCGCAATGTGGATCGGCGTCGGAGCTTCAGGTATCATCGATCTGGTTACCGATGCATTCAAAACAAAACAGGAAATCTGGAATAAACATAAAAACATATTGGTCGGGGGGACCGTCGCCGTGCTGATGTGCATTTCGCCGATCGAAATGTTTTCGCAAAATCTTTACTGCCACAACAGGCACGGAAATTTCGCGCCGTTCGATTATTCATATAATATTCTGCAGTCGTGTAAACCGAATGCTATCCTCTTTACAAACGGCGACAACGACACATTTCCGTTGTGGTACCTGCAGGAGGGGATGGGAATTCGTACCGACATCAGAATTGTAAATTTAAGTCTGGTAAACACCGACTGGTACATCCTTCAGCTTAAAAACGAGACGCCGCACGGTGCTGTGAAGGTTCCTATAAGCATTTCAGATGATCAGATTAGAAACATATCTCCGGTGGAATGGCATACGACGACATTTAAACTGCCGGTTCCAAAAGATGTCTACGAGCAATTTGGAATTACGGACACCAGCATAACCGACAAGGGTTACATTCAATATACCGTCAGGCCGACACTCCAGGCGGGAGATGTCCAGGCTATCAGGGTACAGGACATTGTAATGAACAATATCGTCCAGACCAATCAATGGAAGCGTCCCGTTTACTATGCGGTCACCGTTGCCCCGGATAATTTTATCGGGCTCACGCCATATCTTCAAATGCAGGGGCTCGCACTTCAACTGATGCCGAAGGCGAACAACGTGCAAGGTGGAGATTACGAAATAAATCTGCCAATCATGAAGGATTGCCTCATGGAGCCTGAGAAGAAACTTTCTACCGAACCGCAATACGGTTTCCTTTTCAGGAACCTGGACGATCCGCATGTATTTTACGATTACAACGTCAGGAACTTAATGGTGAATTACCGTTACAGTTATCTCAGGCTCGCGGCATACTATGAAATGCACGGTGACAGCGGAAAAGCCATCGCTACGCTCGACACCATGGAAGCTCGAGTACCTAACGAAGTTCTTCCCATGAAGTATGATCTCCTCAGCGATATTGCCAGGATGTATTACATGGCTGGTGCGACGTCGCAGTTCCAAAAGTTTGCCAACATAGTGGAAAGTGGAGCGCGTGAAGCGATTGAGGAAAACCCTAATGACGTGCAAAGGTATTACAATCCGTACAGAATACTTCTCGACATTTACGGCATGGAGAATCAATATCAGAAGTCGATCGCACTTCTCCAGAAGCTGCAGGGGATGTTCCCTAACGACAACTCCATCTCCCGGGAGATCGCAAGATTGCAGACCATGATGAAGATCAACAGCGCTCCTCTAACCCCGGACACTTCATTAATACCCAAAACTAATTAGAGACTTTTCACAAAACTCTTTAAAGGCGGTGGTAGGTAGAATTCTATCACCGCTTTTTTATGACCCCGTTCTTTGTGCACATTGCCAAAGAAACTCGCGGGTTTACTCGCTCACTTCGGATAGCCGACAGTCTGCGACAAGATAATTTTCTGATCAGTCCTCAGATTCATCGCCTTCGAAAGCGCGGGCCTATCGATCGAAGCTCGAACGACGCAGGCAAGATCTTCGGAAGCGCAGTAGAGATAGACATTCTGGACAATGACACCGCAATCGGCAGCGGCGTACAGAGTTTGATCATCGGCCGACACCTTCCCCATCTTTGAAAGGTCGGCGACGTAGACTATGTCGAGCGGTGCATCTTTCACAAAACCCTGAGTCCCAGTTTTCTCGCGGATGTCTTCCTTGGTTAGCTGCCTGAGCAAATTTGAAGGCGCATCGTAAAGATACAAACCGTCTTGCATCGCGACATAAATGTCGATATCCTGCCGGTTCATAGCCGACGGAGCAGTACGGCGTCCATCGGGACGATTTACTCCGAATGCAGCCCAGAGCAGATTTGACAGGACCTGTTGCGGCAGCGGTTTTGAATCGAACGAACGCGAAGTCCTTCTATGCTTCAAACACTGCATGAGCGGCTTACCACCCGAAGTGTCCGGCGGTAATAGTACAATTGTCGAAGTAGAAGTCTCGTGGACCACATTGTAGTATCCAACTCGCGAACTATCCTGCGCAGCACAGGTGGACATGGCGACCAAAAATGTCATGACAGAGTATCTTATCAGCCCGTTCATGATTTATTCCTTTTTATGTTAAAGAATTATCTCACGCCGTTTATTCATTTCAATTCTTTGTATCTGAAACACGTCATCATGTGGTCGTTCACCATGCCTGCAGCCTGCATGTGCGCGTAACAAATGGTAGTCCCGACAAACTTAAATCCCCTCTCCCGCAGGTCTTCGCTCATCCCATCGGATTCTTTAGTCCGCGCGGGCATGTGCCTCAGCGCTCTCCTTGTATTGACGATCGGCTTCCCGCCTACAAACTGCCAGATATATTTGTCGAAACTTCCGAACTCTTCCTGCACTCGTATAAACTGCCTCGCGTTGTTGACCGCACCTTCCAGCTTCAATCGATTGCGAATTATTCCCGCGTCAGCCAGCAGGCTCCTGATTTTTCTGCCATCATACCTCGCCACCTTTTCAACGTCGAAGTTGTCGAATGCCTTCCGGAAATTCTCCCGCTTGTGCAGGATCGTCGACCAGCTAAGCCCTGCCTGCATTCCTTCAAGGATAAGAAATTCAAAAATCTTTCTGTCGTCGTGGACGGGAACACCCCATTCCTTGTCGTGGTATTCGATCATCAGAGCGTCCTCCGTCGGCCAGGGACAACGGATGAGTTTTTCGTGATCAGACTTTGTCATTTGAACTCCCGATAGTTCTTAAACTTGTGAATGCGGGCAAGGCTGTCTTCAAGAAATCTCTTCGAACTCGCCGGTCTTTTTGTTCTTCCTGACATTGTTCCAGTTGAAATAACGGCCGTTCATTGCAATGTAGATTCCGTGTGGCAGCGTCTCAGCAAAAGCAAGTGCGCTTCCAAGATTGAACAGCCCGTCGGAGCTGCCGAATTTATACGGTATCATGGCGCCCGTCAAAATAATCGTTTTGTCTTTTATGGCCTCGCCGAGAACGCGTGCGGTCTGCTCCATCGTATCAGTGCCGTGAGTAACGATAATTTTATCCTCCGGACACTTCGAGCAATTTTCAAGAATGATTGCCCGATCGTCCTTGGTCATTTCAAGGCTGTCTATCATCATCAACGTCCTGGTCTCCACATCCACCTTACAGCGACCGAGCTTCAGCATCTCCTGTAAGTGAGAATCCTTAAAGTACAACTGTCCAGTGATCTCGTTGTACTCCTTGTCGAACGTTCCGCCCGTAACAAATATTCTTATCGCCATTATGAGACAATTTAATATTTCCGTATCGAAAGACTCAAATATTTCTCCTTGCCATTCTAATTCCTCCGCCGACTCGGGTGATATTGAAATAGATACCGGCAAGTCGCTATCTTAAACCCCGACTCCAAAAATGATGCATACAATCTGCAGAGACAATAATGAACAGTAGAAAATTCCCCGATCTTTTTTACAATCCGATAAGCATGGTCGGCAGCATAATCGCCGCAGTTACGTTCGGATCGATCGTGTTGCTGATGCTTTCGGATATCCTCTGGAAATCTTTCCCGCCGTATTTCGGCATCGTCACATATGTACTCCTCCCGAGTGTACTGATAGCAGGTTTGATAGTCATTCCGGTTGGAGCGCTCATTGAACGAAAAAGATGGCGAAGGGCTGCCGAAACAGGCGAGCTTCCTCTCCCCCGAATAGACTTGAACGACTCAAGACAACGAACGGCATTCCTCCTGTTCTCCACGGGCACACTTCTATTGATGATCTTCACCGCGATCGGAGGATACAGGGCTTTCGAGATAACGGAATCGGTTTCGTTCTGTGGAAAAGTATGCCATCAGGTGATGAATCCCGAATACACAACCTACAGTCATTCTCCTCACGCGCGCGTGGCGTGCGTCCAATGCCATGTCGGCTCCGGTGCAAGCTGGTACGTCAGATCGAAACTCTCGGGTGCTTACCAGATCTACTCGGTGATATTTCACAAGTATCCGCAGCCGATACCGACCCCGATAAAGAACCTGCGCCCGGCAAGGGAGACATGCGAGCAGTGCCATTGGCCTCAATCATTTGTCGGCGAGCGCAGAATCACGAAGGCTTACTTCCTGGAAGATTCCGCCAACACAAGATGGACGATAGACATGCTTGTCAAGATCGGTCGTAGCACATCCGGCGAAACGCAGCGCCCGCCTGTCCATTGGCATGTGACACATACAGTCCAGTATCTTGCTTCAGATACGGCACTGCAAAATATACCATGGATACGCGTCGTGGATTCAACCGGTAAGAGCAAAGTGTTTGAGACCGGCAACAACCCCTTCACTCCCGATTCCGTGAAAACATTGGCCGTGAAGACCATGGACTGCATGGACTGTCACAATCGTCCGACGCACATCATCAAAACGCCGGGCGACGCGGTTAACGAAGCTATGGCAACCGGTGAAATTAATCCTTCACTCCCTTGGATAAAGCAGACCTCAGTCAATGCACTGCTGACAAGGTATTTGGATTCCAAGGATGCGCTCGACAGCATCGCACTATCGGTCGATTCTTTCTATAAGGACAAATATCCGGAAATAGCAGCAACACGCGGGGCTGAGATAAAGGCATCTGTCGCTTCCCTGCAGTCTATTTACCAGGCAAACTTTTTCCCTTACATGCGGGTCGACTGGCGGGCCTATAACAACGACATCGGACACGAGAATTATTTGGGTTGTTTCAGATGCCATGACGGGAATCATAAAACTGCCGACGGAGAAATCATACCGAACAGATGCGAGACCTGCCACCAGATCATTTCGCAGGGAACAGGTTCGGAGGAACAGGCCAACCTTGCCGGTGTGGAGTTCAAGCACCCCACCGATGTCGGCGACGCATGGAAAGAAGGATTGTGCACGGACTGCCATGATGGGACACAGTGAGGTGCCAGAAGTCAGAGATCGGATACAAAACTCATCTTCGCTCCTCACCTCTGGCTTCTTGGGTCTAAGTTCTAACTCTTAACTCATCACCTCTGGATCTTTAAGATCGCTTTGCGAATCACAATATACAGGATAGCGATGATCGCTGAAGTGGCCAATCCCCAGATAAGCCCGACATGGAAGCTTACGAAATTTTTCATAACGTGGGATGAAAAGACTGCGCTCCCTTCGGTGAATACCCATGCCCAGACAAATGCGCCGATCAAATTATATATCGCAAAGACGAGGGACCTTACCCCATAAACCCCGAGGGTTATTGGAACTATATTCCTGATGCCGTAGAAGAATCGCGCGACTATCATTAAAGGAGAGCCGTACCGATGAACTACACGCGACGTTGATTCGACTTTCGCCCCGAAAGTTCTTTTCAAGAAATGCCACCTGTTCCACAAGAACCTTCCCGCGTAATAGTAAAATGTATTCCCTACAAAAGAAGCTACGGTGCCAAGAATGACCACCCCTGTAATTGTGACGGCTCCTCTGTGGGCGAGCGCGACTCCTGCAAATAATCCGAACTCGCCCGTAAAGGCGACCGTAATGAAGACGGTGAGGTAGCCGTTTTGATGGATCAGATGTTCCACTCCGTAACATACGAATTCCCGTGGCACAACTTCAAACGGGAGTGGAGATCAACACTATCAGAATATGACAGATATCTCAATACGTCATGATAATTAAGATCAAGACATCATCGAAACCGTGACTCAATTCATAGTTTCGTGCGCTGCAGGCGGATCGGGTCCGAGACAAGATCAAGCTTGTAACTTTACAGTCTGGGATTGGCGTGACTGAACGTTCAACTTGAGTAAGCTGTGCTTTGATTAATCCTGTTTTAGAAATAAATTGGTAGCCCTGAGGGCCAAGACGGCTTCGAAGTGGAGCAGCATCAATAACCTCCTTATTCATCAGGCGGGAGAATTGCTATTTAGAAAAGAGATTTAAGATGGCGCGAATGAACCAAGTCTCGGTCAGACGAGCATGGATCGTCTTTTCGATTCTCATTAGCTTAGCTTTCATAATAGGCGGGTTTTCGTACTACAGCGTCGAGAAAAGCAAGATTCGCCTCGCAAAATATGATGAGATCGCTTCCGTCGCCGAACTGAAAATTGGCGAGATACAAAATTGGCGTTCGGAACGAATTGAAGATGCAGTAATTATTTCGAAGGGTCCGCTTTATGTCGAGACAATTCTTAATTTGCTCCACGACCGCGGGAACAAGCAACTCGAAAAGACGGCGAAAGAACGGCTCGCCCTAGAAAAGAATCTAACATTTTATAGCGACGCATTTATTCTCGATGCAACTGGACAACGGCTTGTCTCTCTCGACACTTCATTCGCTATCGACACTTCCGAAAAAAGATCCTTCCAGGAGACGATCCTCGAGCGCAAACCCGTGATGACGGATTTGTTCCGAGGTGCAGACGGCAAAATTCATATAGATGTCATGGCCCCAGTATTTGACAAATCAAACAACGTTGCAGCGGTCGTCGTTCTGCAATCGGATGCGGAAAATTTCATCTACCCTCTGATCAATTCATGGCCGGTGCCAAGCCGTAGTGCGGAGACGCTGCTGCTGGAGAAGAGGAAGGACGAAATAGTTTTTCTGAGCAATCTCCGATATAGTTCGAACGCAGCTTTCTCATTTCGGCAGCCTCTCACCATGACAATGCTCCCAGCGATGCAGGCTGCTTTGGGAAAGGTCGGGATGTTCGAAGGAATGGACTATCGAGGAGCAAAAGTTCTCGCAGACCTTCGCCCTGTTCCGGGCACGCCGTGGTTCATGGTCGCGAAAGTAGATGAGAGTGAAATTCTCTCGGAGATATATTATCGAGAGGGTGCGGTAATACTCATTGTGTTACTCCTGATAGGAATTTCGGTCGCTGCTACCGCATACGTTTACCGTCGCGAGAAAGCGAGCATGCACCGGGAAATGTACCAGACAGAGGCCGCTCTGCACGAGTCGCAGCGGATGATGAGGGCCGTTCTAGATACCGTACCTGTACGCGTTTTCTGGAAAGACAAGAATGGTATTTATCTCGGCTGCAATTTGCCTTTTGCCAGTGACTCCGGATTCGATTCACCCGACGAGATTGTCGGGAAAGACGATTTTCAGATGGGCTGGCGCCAACAGGCCGAACTCTACCGCGCGGACGACAAACAAGTAATCGAGAGTGGCATCTCGAAAGTAGCTTATGAGGAACCGCAATCCTTTGACAAGGGCACCAGGTGGCTCAGAACAAGCAAGGTCCCGTTAAGAAATGCCGAAGGCGAGATCATCGGCGTCCTCGGGACATACGAAGATGTAACGGCGACGAAACAAGCTGCAATACAGCTGGCTTACGAGAGATATCTTCTGAATGCCCTCATGGAAAACACGGTGGATCCCATTTACTTCAAAGATCTGGAAGGGCGTTTCATGCGAGTAAGCTCGACCATGGCGGCAAAACGCGGACTGGCCAGCGCCGATCAGCTTCTCGGCAGAACAGATTTCGACTTCATCATGAGAGACAGCGCGCACGAAATCCGAAAGCAGGAACTCGAGATAATCAGAACCGGCAAACCCGTAGTGGACGTGGAGATCGAGGAAATGTGGCTTGACCGTCCTCCGACGTGGGCATCCGTAACGAAGGTGCCCTTGCACGATCAATCTGGAAAAATCGTCGGCCTATTCGGCGTCTCACATAATATCACCGACCGAAAAAATGCGGAGATTGCCCTTCGCGAGAGCGAGGAGAAGTTCCGCGGACTCGTCGAAGGTTCATCGGTGGCAATCTGGATCCACGACGGCAATCGATTCCTTTACGCAAACCCTGCCGCATTGAAAATGACGGGCTATACAGCCGAGGAACTTTCCACTTTATCTCCCGCTGAGTTCGTACACCCAGACTACCGTGAACTTGTGATGAAGCGAGCGGAGGAACGCATAGATGGGAAAGAAGTCCCTAGACATTACGAATACCAGATACTGAAGAAATCGGGAGATGCCATCTGGATAGATTTCAGCGGCGCTACGATAGACTACAGGGGAAAGCAGGCCATTATTGCTTCGGCATACGATATAACCGAACGAAAGAAGCTTGAGGAACAACTGCTGCAATCACAGAAGATGGAAGGAATCGGAAGACTTGCGGGAGGGGTCGCACACGACTACAACAACATGCTCAGCGTAATCATCGGATACGGTGAAATGCTTGCCACCAAAATGAACAAAGGTGACCCATTATATCGTTACGCCGAATTCATCGCGGCGGCGGCCAAACGTGGAGCTGACATAACAAAGCAGCTTCTCGCCTTCGCGCGGCGGGAGATTGTTTCACCGCTGGTGTTGAATCCTAACGACGCGATCGACTCGCTCGGGAAAATGTTCGAGAGTCTGATCGGTGAAAACATCGAGCTAACGTTCATTCCCGCACAAAATGTCTGGAACATAAAAATAGATCCTACACAGTTGGACCAAATTCTCGTGAACCTGGCTACCAATTCAAGAGACGCCATAGACAACACGGGCACGATAATCATTGAGACATCGAATGTGCATGTAGATGAGGCTTACGCGCAGAACCACATCGACTTCTCTCCGGGTGAATACGTGGTCATAAGCTTCACCGATTCGGGCAGAGGAATAAGTAAAGAGACGATGGAGAAAATTTTCGAGCCCTTCTTCACCACAAAGTCCAAAGGACAAGGGACCGGACTCGGACTCTCGACACTATATGGAATAGTAAAACAAAACGGCGGCAGCATAAATGTCTACAGCGAAGTTGGGCAGGGCACAACATTCAAAATTTATTTACCGCGCCATAAAGGCGACGTCCAGCAGCCCGAGGAGACTCAGGAAGAGGAGGAGCCAGTAGGTGGAACCGAGACAATCTTGGTCGTCGAGGATCGGGCTGATCTGCTCGAGCTAGTCAAGAACACCCTCCAGATGTTCGGATACAAAGTACTGACTGCTTTGAGCCCGGCAGAGAGCATACAGTTGGGTAAAGCGTACTACGGCGAGATCGATTTACTCCTGACAGACGTCGTTATGCCGGGAATGAATGGGAAGGAACTTCGAAATAAGATTCAGACCATACGGCCTAATATCAAGACTATCTTTATGTCCGGCTACACAGCAAACGTCATCGCTCACGAAGGAGTACTGGACAAGGGGGTCGACTTCATACAAAAGCCGTTCACTTCAAAAGCGCTCGCACGAAAAGTGCGCGAGATATTGAAGGGCTGACATAGAACGAAAGTCTTTCTCGTCGGAACCGTAGAGTCTGAACGAGGATCGAAATCCTTCTTATTCATGCGCCTGAACTTTATTACCGTGCCAACATTCTTTATCCTTTCTTGATATATTCTCCAGGTTACGAGCTAAACTTCTCGTTGTCATGATAGACTGAATTAACCGGAGGTGCCACCCCTCTAACGATGTGTTACTGCGAAGAATCCCTGGCAAATGGAGAATCTCTTTTCGAGAGACACAGCTCTGAATTCATCGTTTAATGATTTTATTGTTGGCAGGCTTCGCGTTCGAGCGGCCGTCAATGACGCATGCTTTTGTCGCGATCATCTTCCTTTATCTTGAATCTGCCTGACCGCTTTTTTAGATTCATAATGATGGTAGTCCGGGTTATTCTAATGATTTCTCTTGTGAATGTTGCTTTGACCTGCGAAGGTTTTTCTCAAAAGTCCAGCGCGTTCAGGATCGCTCGCCTGAAGTACGACGGCGGCGGCGACTGGTACAACGACCCGCTCGAAGAACCGACGCTCTTGAAATTCGTGCGCGAACACACCGACATAGACGTTGATCCGAACTACTACTATGTCGAAATAATGAGCGACGATATTTTCACCTATCCATTTATTTTCATGACAGGCCACGGCAATATCAGGTTCAGCGACGAGCAGGCACAGCGGCTTAGAGAGTACCTTGAAAACGGCGGCTTCCTTTACGCCGACGACGACTACGGTATGGATGAATCTTTCAGAAGAGAGATGAAAAAAGTGTTCCCAGACGATCCGCTTGTCGAGCTTCCCTTCTCTTACGGGCTGTACCACTGTGTCTATAATTTTCCGAACGGAGTTCCCAAGACACACAGCTGGGATGAGAATCCGCCGAAACCGCCCCAGGGACTCGGAATTTTCATCGGCAAGAGGCTTGCGGTTTATTACACTGCCGAAAGCAACGTGTCTGACGGCTGGGACCCGCCTGAGGTGCACGGCGATACCGAATCGAAGCGGGTCGAAGCGCTCGAGTTCGGAACTAATATCGTTTATTGGGCATTGACACAATAGATATGGGAGACATTCTATTTCCGCAGGCCGGGTCTTCGGCGAAAGGTCCACAAAAAGAAGTGATTGCTTCGCTTCGGAGTATTTACAGACGGAAGATTGTCTCGAGAATTCTTACCGGGTTGATCTTTATGGTTTCGTCCCTGTTATTCTCGATAACGTTCTCATGTTTGTGTGAAATTATTTTCGACTTCGGCCGAATCGGGAAAGTTTTCCTCCTTGTACTTGCGGCAGCTCTCTTCTTGTTTGTTTCCGTGAGATACTTTATTCCACATCTGGTGAAGTATTTCAAATCGCCGGATAGAAACGACATACGAGACATCGCGTTCGAAGTCGGAAATCTTTTCCCAGCGCTCAAAGACAGGCTGAGAAACGCCGTCGAGCTTCTTGCTCCCGATTCAGCGGCTTTATATTCGAGCGAGCTGGCGCAGGCTTACATCGACAGGATATTTATGCAAGCATCGCACTTGAAGGTCGCTTCCGCCCTTAAGTACGTGATCGACAAGAAAACGAATGCTATCTTCGCTGGCTCTATCCTTGCGACATTGTTGTGTTTTCTTCTTTTCCCCGCTCAGATGCCGAATGCCTTTGCGAGAATCGTCAGGATATATGAAAATACTCCCAGCGCCTATTCGATCGAAGTCTATCCCGGCGATGTCCGGCTTTGTCGCGGTGACACGTTGAAGATCGAGGCGAAGGTCCGACTGGTAACTGCGAGGAAACTTCCATCCAACGTTATCGTCAACGAAAAATATGAAAATGAGCGGGAGTTTGAAAAACATAACGTAGCGCAGAGCGCCGCTGGTAAATATTATTTTCAGCTGCCGAACGTTAGAAGCAGTATGACATACTTTGTTTCTGCAGGAGAACAGAGCTCCGTGGAATATTCCGTAAAAGTTGTCGATCTTCCTCTCGTCCAAAATCTAAACATCACTCTTGTCTATCCATCTTACACGGGGAAAGCTCCGGAGACTCTACAGGAAAACATTGGAGATTTCACCGCGCTTACCGGAACACGAGCAGAGGTTACTCTACATGCTAACAAAGATTTGAACTCGACATGGATTTCTCTTGGTGATTCGACCCGGAAAAATCTTGTAGTGAGCCGAGCGAACGCAACCGGAGCATTTACAGTAAACAAGACCGCGAGTTATTCGCTTCGGCTTCTCGACACCGATAGCTTGCAGAACCGCGATCCGATAATATACACCGCGCAGGCGGTCGAGGATGAATTCCCGACATGCGATATTGTTTATCCCGGAAAAGACGTCGATCTTAGCAGGGATATGCAGCTTCCGCTGAGAATCAGGATCGGAGACGACTATGGATTTACGAAGCTTGTTTTGGAATACAAACTGACCAAATCGAAATATGTTCAGCCCGACAAGGATTACCACTCAGTCGAGATACCGCTTGAGACAAAATCGGCAGGCGGGCAGGAGATAGCATACACGTGGGATCTTACATCCATGGACCTTGTCCCCGAAGACGTCATCAGCTATCATGCAAAAGTCTTCGACAACGACATGGTACATGGCCCGAAGGCAACCGCCAGTGCCGAATACCAGCTCAGACTTCCGTTGCTGAACGAAGTCTTCGCCGCGGCAGATACCGAGCACAGTGATCTGATCTCGAAAACCGAAAACGCGATAGACAATTCCAACAACCTCAAGAGCGAGCTTGACAAGCTTTCCCGCGACATGAAAACCGCATCGAAGCAGATGAGCTGGGAAGAACAGAAGAAAATGCAGAATACACTCCAAAAATTTCAGGAGCTTCAGCAGCGCGTCGACAGCATCAGAAATCAAGTCCAGTCGATGACGCAGAAGATGCTGGAAAACAATATCATCTCGCCCGAGACTCTCGAAAAATATCTTGAACTGCAAAAGGCACTTCAGGAGATAAACTCGCCGGAGTTCGAGGAGGCACTCAAGAAACTTCAGCAGGCGATCCAATCGCTGGATCCGAACCAGGTGCGTCAGGCAATGCAGAATTTCCAGGTGAATGAAGAAGCGCTTCGGCGAAGCATCGAAAGGACTCTGAGTCTGATCAAACGCGTTGAGATAGAGCAAAAGTTCGACGAAATTCAGAAGCGAACCGAGCAGATGCTTGCCCAACAGCAGAACTTGCAAAGGTCGACCGCAGAATCGGATTCGACCAGCAAGACGAACAAACAAAACCTTGCCGCCCAACAAAAAACGATCAAGAACGATCTTTCCGACACCAAGGATGCGCTCTCCGATTTGCAGCGGAGAATGAATGAGTTCGCCAAAGAAATGCCGGTGCAGAAGGTTGACGAGGCGAATCGGAAACTGGCCGAGTCCGGTACGGAACAAAACATGCAGAAATCCGCCGAGCAGCTTTCAGAGGGAAAATTTACACAATCGATGAATTCGCAGCAACAGGTCGAGTCCGCATTGAAAGAATTTCAGAAGACGCTCTCGGAGGCTCAGAAGGAAATGCTGCAGAACCAGCAAAGAGAAACCCTGAACGCGATGAGAAAAGCCCAGCAGAACCTTCTCGATATTTCAAAGAAACAGGAAGATCTGCGGGACCAATCCTCACAGGCGATTGGCAACCCGGAGGAAACAAGGGTGCTTGCCGACAAACAAAATGAATTGATGCAGGAGCTTAACTACACCGCACAACAGATGCTGCAGCTTTCGAACAAAAGTTTTGCAGTCACTCCGCAGATGGGAAGACAGATCGGCGAGGCTTACTCGCAGATGCAGCAGGCGATGAACGGGCTGGAAGACAGGAACGGGCAGCCGAATGTTTCCGGTCCGCAGAGCAAGGCGATGGGCGCGATGAACGAGGCGGTCATGTCGATACAGAACACGCTCCAGTCCATGATGAGCGGACAGGGCTCGGGGAGTTTTCCATCGCTGATGCAGCAGCTTCAGCAGCTTGCAGGCCGGCAGGAAGGATTGAATGCACTCACTCAGAAATTGGGTGAGGGCGGCGCGCTCTCCATGGAACAGCAGGCGGAGCTCGGACGCCTCGCCGTTGAGCAGGATGCGATCCATAAGTCTCTTTCCCAGCTTGCACAGGAAGCCCAGCAATCGGAGGCGGCGGGCCAGCAGAATAAGATGCTTGGCGACCTCGACCAGATATCCAAAGACATGAAGGACGTCGTCCACGATCTGCAAAGCAAGGACATAACACCGGAGACAATCCAGCGGCAGCAAAGAATATTGTCGCGAATGTTAGATGCCACGCGCTCGATCAACCAGCGCGACTATGACAACCGGCGCATCAGTAAGTCCGGAGAAGACGTGGTGCGTCAAAGCCCCGGCGAGCTTAACTTATCTAATGAGAACGACCAGCAAAACCAGGAGCTTCTGAAGTTAATCCAGAAGAGTTTTCCTCCGGAGTACCAGAAGATAATTCTCAGGTATTATCGCATGATCAATAAAATTCCCGAATAATATCAACACCGGGCCGCATAATTCCCGAAATTCATGCAGTACAACAAAGAATTGTTGAAATTGAGTAAAGTCTGCACACGAACATCCGAAGAGTAGATTAGAGTCTTAGCATTCGGAAACGAAGAGATTTCATGAGAACTAAGAAAGCACGTAATTACCGAGAGACGAAAAAGTCGAATGGCGCTGATGTCTACTCCCGCAAGAGTAAAAGATCTTCCGAGGAGGACAAGCTGCGGCTCGATGAGATAAAGAAGCTTAACAAGCATCTTATCGAAGTGAATCAACTCAAAGACGAGTTCCTTGCGAACACTTCTCATGAGCTCCGGACGCCGCTCAATTCGATAATCGGATTTCTGACCCTGATCACCGAAGGATATTACGACGGCGAGGATGAGCTTAAGTTATTCACACGGAACGCACTGGAAAGTGCATATCATTTATTGAGCGTCATCAACGACCTGCTCGATCTTTCCAGAATAGAATCCGGAAAAATTCATCTCCAGATCGAGAAAGTCTATGTCGATGAGCTGATCAGCGAAGTATGTTCCTTGTTTTCATTGCAGGCTGACCAAAAAGGACTCGGGTTGGAAGTAGAGATGAAAGGCTCGCCGCTCTTCGCCTCCGCTGATCTCAGGAAGCTGAAGCAGGTTCTGATCAACCTCGTGGGAAACGCAATCAAGTTTACTTCCGCCGGGTCGGTAAAGATTTCGGTCGATCCACAAAACGACACGCTTTGCTTCTCGATCAAGGACACGGGATTAGGTATTCCGAAAGAAAAGCAGGACAGACTTTTCCAGAAGTTTCTTCAGCTTGACGGAAGTGCGACTCGGAGGTACGGTGGAACCGGGCTTGGCCTGGTGATCTCGAAACATCTGGTCGAAATGATGGGCGGACAAATAAAACTGGAAAGCAAAGGCGCCGGGATGGGCACAACTGTACAATTCACACTACCACGATGGACCAAGGAATAGAATTGAGATCAAAAATCTTGATCGTCGACGACGATGCCAACGCACGGATGATCCTCAATCAGCTCTTGGTTAAGTCTGGCTACGAAGTGCGAGAAGCCACAAACGGCAAGGAAGCTTTCGAGATGGCAAAAGAATTCATGCCGGACGTGATGATTCTGGACTGGATGATGCCCGAAGTCGACGGTGAGCAATTGGCAATGCGGATCAAGAACGACCCAACGCTGAGATTTACATATATAATCCTTTTGACCGCAAAGGGAGAAATTAACGACAAGGTCCGCGGCCTTCAGGCAGGCGCCGACGACTATATTTCGAAACCGGCTCCGCACCAGGAAGTCCTCGCAAGAGTCGAAAGCGGAATGCGTATGAGATCACTTTACAAAGAGATCCAGCAATTGACTAAACGGCTGGCCGTTCTGGAGCTCGCTGCGACCGTCGGCCATGAAATTAATAATCCGCTGAACGTCATTTACCTGGCGCTGGATATGATGAGAAAATACATCAAGCTGAAAGAGTACGACAAATTAGAGAAAGGTATAGAATTGATCGCCGAAACGGCGGAAAGGTTGAGAAAAATCACACGCAGGTTCGTGGAACTTAGGGATCCACAAAGCACAAGCTACATCGACAACCTGAACATGATCGACTTGCGCGACGAGAAAGAAGAAGATCAGCACTAAACCTTGCGAAGGTTCCGAGCCTTCGCAAGGTTAGCTCAAAAAGACTTACTGCCCTTGTTCTTTCATCTTTGTTTTGATCTCCTGGACTTCCTGGCGAACTACCTGGGCAAACTTCTTTAACTCACCCATGTTCTTGCGCACGCGAGTTCCTGCAGCTTTGTTTTGCTTCTCATAGAACTTCCTGAAGTCCGCTTCGAAGCTGTTCACGAGTTGCTGAAGTTCTTCGAACTTTCCCATAACTTGGCTCCTTTTGTTTGTTGATTGTTTTAGGTGGTGTACTCACCGTTTATTTTGACGTAATCATAACTCAAATCGCAGGTATAAACCTGTGCCGAATCACGTCCGGAATTGAGTTTGATCGTCATCTCTATTTCTTTCTTTGAAAACAAATCGCTTAATCTAGCCGGATCAGTCTCCTGCGGCTCGTTCCTGCGAAACACGCAAACATCGCCGATTTTCAACTCAACTTTTTTCGGATCAAATCTCGCATCGGAATTCCCTACTGCCGACAAGACTCGTCCCCAATTCGGATCGCCTCCGAAGATTGCCGTCTTCACAAGAGGCGACGTTCCGACCGCCCTTCCCACTTTAACTGCATCTTCGAATGTCGCCGCCGATTCAATATTTAACTTCACGAACCGCGTCGCGCCTTCGCCGTCCCGCACGATCATCATGGCAAGCTGAACCAACACAGCGGTCAATGCTTCTTCGAATATCTTCTTCTCAGATGCGCTGCTGATCTTGACTCCGGACGCACCGTTCGCCAACAAGAAAACGCTGTCGTTGGTGCTCGTATCGCCGTCGACCGTGATCGTATTGAACGAGTTCGCCACCGATACGTTCAGAGCCCGCTGCAACACTTTCTTTTCAACTCCGGCATCTGTCGTAACGAAACAGAGCATCGTTGCCATGTTCGGATGTATCATGCCGGCACCCTTCGCGGCGGCGCCGATCCTAAATTTCTTATCCTTCGACACAGTCACTTCGATTCCGACGCGTTTCGGAAACTTGTCAGTGGTGAGAATACTCTGGGAGAAGGCGGAATCTCCGCCTATGGTTGTACCACGGACGAGGTCCGGGACCTTACCGATTATGTTTTCTACGGGAAGTTGTTTTCCTATGACGCCGGTCGATGCGACGAGAACTTCCGCTTTAGGGACATGCAACTCTTTCGCGATTTCGGAGATAATTGCCTCGGCATATTTCAATCCGGCTTTTCCCGTGAGCGCATTTGCACAGCCGCTGTTCACGATGATCGCTCTGCATTTGTTCTTTGATTTGAGCAAATTCTTTGCACATAGAATAACAGGGGCTGCGGTGAATTTATTCTTCGTGAAAACCCCGGCAGTGGTCGCAGTATTTTCGCTTACAACCAATCCGAGGTCTAACGATCCATTTTCCTTTATGCCGGCACTTGTTCCGTTTGCCAAGAATCCGTTTGGGAAAGTTACTGACCTGTCGTAATTCAAATTCATTTCGATCTGTGAATGGCCTTCATGTGTTCCTTCCGTAGCGCATCCAACATCAGCGGAAGTCTTAGATACAATCTCTTCGGCTCTCTCGGTTTCCTTTTTGCCAGAGCGTATGAGGTCAACAGAGGCATCGCGATAGTTGAATCGACATAAGCTACTACCGTGTCGGGAAGTTTGGTTGGGTCTACCTTCCCCCAGCTTACCGCCTCCGAAGGAGTCGCACCGGACAAACCTCCCGTATCTTGCCTCGCGTCTGTAATCTGAATAAAAAAGTCATGCCCCTTTTCCTTTATTCCGAGGACTTCTTGAATTTGAGGCTCGGTTTGAAGCATGAAGTTCTTCGGCGAGCCGCCGCCAAAAATCAAGACTCCGCTTCTCCCGCCAGTCCTCTTTGCATTCAAGACGATGGCAGCGGTTTCATTTACATCTTTCGAAACATCTAGTTTTAATCTATATCCATCGAGAGCCATCGCTGCTACATTCATTCCAATTGAGCTGTCGCCGGGACTCGAAGTGTAAACAGGCACCGCGTACCTGTAAGCCGTTGCCAGAACAGAGTTATTTTTTATCTTGAGCACTTTCTCACGCGCGGACACATATTTGCCGAGTCTATAATGAAATTCCGCGGTGCTCATTTCCTTTTGAAATTCCGGCAAAGCAATCAACTGTCTAAAGAATTCATCTGTAGTCAGCAAAACATCATAATCAAATAAAATATCATAAATGCGGATCACACCCTCCGCTCGAAGCACGCGATCATCCACGAACGGGCTCCCTTTGTGAAGTGAATGACCGATCGCGAAATGCGTATCGTGATAAAGATTGGCGCCCGTCGAAACAATCCAATCGACGAATCCGGATTTAATTAATGGAACTACGCATGAACCGCCAAGACCCGCTGGAGTTAGTGCCCCCGTTAGACTCATCCCAATTGTCACGTCGCGTTCAAGCATTTTCTGCGAAAAAAGCTGCGCGGCTTCTTTCAAACGCGCTGCATTATACGCATGAAAGTATTCATCAATTAATTCGGTGACTTTTATTCCCTTTGGTATCGGTTTCGGAATGATTTTTCCGCCGGTAAGGAATCTCGATTTCGCCATGTCTAATTTTGCTTAAAATAACAGGTTTTTTAGGTCAATTGCAAGGAAATACTGAAAAATTCAAAAAATAAAAGGGCATCCTGCAAAGAATGCCCCAAATTCAGTGAATTTTGAGGTGTGGGCTGATCTAACTTCGATTTGAATTATGCTTTAATGAAAGAAAAAGCGAGTACCGATTCCAGCATCGAGACCTAATCCAGTACCAGGAGTCAAGAAAAGTACAGGCGCAAATTCGACGAAAACATCAATAGGAACTGCACGCGGCATCCAATCGATTCCTATGACGCCTCTCATTCCGAATGCAGATGGCGCACCGTGTCCATCATCATAGTGGAAGCCGACTCCATAAAAAAGGGGAAATCTCTCCTGCGATTTTATCGCGGTATAATTGTGCCATAGATAATCGGCATGTATGTGCAAATAACGCAGACCATAATAGTACCATGTGTTGCCAAATCTCGCCCACTCGCCGTCGTCCGACCAACCAACGGCAAAATCGATTGCGTTTATGTTCGATGTCCAGAACTTCGCGCTGATTCCTGTCGGCGCCCCGAGAATTAGTCCAGCGCCGATACCAGCGCCTTGTGCAACAGATATATTTGGAACGATGGAAATAATCGACAGTAATACCGTTACAAACGATAGGTTTCTCATGATTCTCTCCTTTTTGTATGAATCTTATCCTGTCTCATTTACTAAAATCACTGCTTGATTCTATAAAGCGCAATATAAACATCGTTTTCATCTCGATAACGAACGATATCCAGTTGTTCGACCTTTTCCTTCAACTGGAGACAGATTTGAACGGAAGCGTGATAAAAGAAGCATTCCATTCTCTCAATTATCGGATTTTTCCGGAGCCTGCCTATCTGATCTAAATCAACGCTCGTATCGGGAATCGTTATGTACAACCAGTTATCATCGCCAATCCACGCTTCAACACTCTCGATTTTCCTCACTGCTGAGAGTTTCACAACGTACCCGTTGTCTTTTGTTTCCGCAGAGATTCCTGTGACATCAAATTTTTTCACGGAAGTCGTTAATACGGAAGTACATCCGGAAAGAAGTATAGAAGCTAAGATAATCTCCCAAGCAGAAGATCCGGGACTCTTCACAAATGCTACAGACAAAACTTATACTTTCCTCATAAGAATGATTTCACTGGTGCTACCAATTTCCAAAAGGCAATGTGAATGCCAAGATATGTGTCAAATCATTTTATTTTCATCGGCTGAAAATCCCATTTGGGAAAAACGTGCAGACCATACGCAGATTTTGCAGATCCAGTGGAAAATTCATACTCAACGGATTTTCTTCGGAAAAATAATGAGAGTGAGTCGGGCACCCGCCATGTCACTGATCCACCGAACGTGCGGCATCGTAACATGGGAGGTATTGCGGTTAAGGCATCAAGTATATACATTAATAGTACCATGGAGGCTTGAAGCGGACAGTTTTTTAAAGCGTTGAATTTTTTTTCCGATGTACATACTGAGGCTCATTTAATCCGATGGTAATCTGGCACAACACAGAAGACGCCCCGAGAACACCCGCAGAAGTATTCCATAACGACAAGGTTGTTTTATGGATCGGCAGCTACCCGGTCGAACTGGGACAGTCGATAACGGTGGAAATTACCGTTTCAAATAAGACGTCCGAGGGAAGCAACTATTCCGTTGAGGCGGAATGGAGATACAACGATTATTCCCGCAACAACAGCTACTGGACTGCAATCATCGGCCCTTTCAAAGCCGGCGAGAAGATTGAATATAAAATAAAAGGAACGGGCCCCGACCATCTCCAGCACATCCAAGTCGACAGTTTTACGGTTTTAGACCGAAAAAAATCAAGCAAGAAATAAGAACTAAATATTTTTGCCGCAAAGCACCACTCAACGAGCCGCTCTGCGATCCCACAGAGGGCAGCCGGTTTAATCATGTTCTGCAGAATTAATTTCCGTACCCGACAGGAATCACAACGTTGTGCCACGACCCCATTTAAACAGGGAAACAAATATACGCCTGCAACATCGAAGTTTTGGACTCAGGCTGGTTGCGACGCAACCACGCTATTCTAATTGAAATCTAACATGGGAGGATAAAATGGAACTGAAGGTTGTCGCTATTGAAAAACCGGAAGATGTAAACTTCATCATGGGACAGTCTCATTTCATAAAAACGATCGAAGATTTACATGAAGCAATCGTACAAACCGTTCCACAGATGAAATTCGGAATTGCATTCTGCGAGTCATCAGGCCCCGCACTCGTACGGTTTTCGGGGAACGATGACGAGCTGACCGAGCTGGCCAAAAAGAATGCGTTCAAGCTTTCCACCGGACACGTCTTTCTGATCTTCATGCGGGATGGATTTCCCGTCAATATACTTAACACGGTAAAAAATATTCCCGAGGTTGCAAATATTTATTGCGCCACCGGAAATCCTGCACAGGTCGTCATCGCGGATGACGAACAAGGTAGAGGAGTTCTCGGAGTAATCGACGGGGTCAAATCAAAAGGGATCGAGACGGATGCGGATAAGAAAACGCGCCACGATTTCCTCAGAAAGATCGGATACAAACTTTAGGGCGATTCACGAATCGCTCGCGCATGTCGAACTTCTTTTCAAATTTACCGTCTATAAACAAGGTCAACATCTAAATCTATGAAGAATTATATTTTCTTGTGCCTCGTTATTCCTGCGTTGTCGTTTGCCCAGTCGGATACTCTCACACTGGAGCATTGCGTTCAGATTGCACTGAAGCATAATCCGTCAATACGAATAGCCGAAGGCGGCTTAGAATCATCGGAGTCAAACCTGGAGCTATCGAGGTCCGCGCTTTACCCGCAAATTTCGGCGCAAGCTGCTTTGACCCGCAATGGTGGCACAATCATCGTGGGCAATCGTTCAATCAACGGATTTTTTGATAACTACACCACGGGACTTCAAGCTCAGCAGCTAGTTTTCGACTTCGGAAAAACGATCACAAGAGTTTCCGGTTCGGCAGACCTTGTCGATGCATCGGACCAAAACTCAAGGGCCTCGACGGAAGACATTATTCTCAACACTTACATTTCTTACTATGATTATTTAGCCGCGGAGCGTGTCCGCGAAGTGGATTCGGAAACTGTCCAGCAGGCAGCGGATCATCTTAAGCAGGCCCAGGCTTTTTATAAAGCAGGGACTGCCCCGCAGTACGACGTCGTCAACGCTGAAGTTACTCTCGCTAACGCGAACGTCAGCCTGATCCAGGCAGAAAACAATTTGAAGATCACGCGCGTGCAGCTTGAGAATGCGATCGGTCAGCAACTGCCGGACAATTTTTTGCTATCGGATATTTTGGAAGTCTCGTATGTCAAGATCGATGTGCAGGCAGCAATCGACACGGCACTAAGAAGCCGTCCTGAGCTTCTCTCAAGTCAAGCACAGGTTCAAGCCGGCAAACAATTCTTAGCATCGGCATGGACTGCTAATCTCCCGAGCATTTATGCGACGGGAGGATACAACTGGCGCAATCTGAACCCGTCTCCTCTCTATCCAGGATGGAACATCGGAGTTACTCTCTCGCTTCCGATCTTTCAAGGCTTCGCACTCGATGCCGGTATCGACCAGGCAAGGGCAAACCTTAAAACTGCCGAAGCGTCTAATGATCTGGTTATTCAGTCTCTGCTGCTGGATGTTCAACAACAAGAATTTGCCTTAGAGGAAGCGAGTGAAAGCATCCAGGCTTCCAGAAAACTCGTCGAGCAGGCGAGCGAGGCACTTAGGCTTGCGGTGGCAAGATACAATTCCGGGATCGGAACCGCGCTAGAGGAAACAGATGCTCAAGTGGCTCTGGCAAACGCCCGGATTGCATACATTCAATCTCTCTACAATTACAGTGTTTCTTATGCGAGACTGGAGAGAGCAATGGGAACGATAAAGTAGAAACGAGAATTGATAGGATGAAAAAGAAGAAAACAATTATTACCTCGGTTGTCATCGCTCTGGCACTAGTTGGCGGAGTTGCGTTTTTTGTTTCGAAAGGAAAAACCGAAGACCCCAAGTGGTTGACTGTGAAAGTGTCGCGTGGAGATCTTGATGTCGTGGTCACAGCGACGGGAACAGTTGCCGCCGATACGACTATACAAGTCGGCACGCAGGTTTCGGGAACAATTGCGCAGTTATTTGTTGACTGGAATTCGCGCGTGAGAAAAGGACAGATCATGGCGAAATTGGATACCACTTTTCTGTGGGCAAGTGTTGAAGTAGCGGAATCAAATTTGCAAAAAGCCAAAGTCGCCGCTGATCAAGCGAAAGTCAGTTTCGACAGAGTGAAACAATTGTTTGATCGCAATCTCGATTCTCAAGCCGACTATGATGCAGCTTCAGCAACATACGAAAGTGCGGAGGCTGACGTCAAAACAGCTCAGACAGCTCTTGATCAGGCACATATAAACTTAAACTATGCGACCATTAGAGCCCCGATAAGCGGAGTCGTGATTTCAAGGGCCGTTGACCTCGGACAAACCGTTGCGGCGAGTTTCAGTACACCTACTCTGTTCACCATTGCAAATGATTTATCCCGAATGCAAGTGCAAGCGTTAGTCGATGAAGGTGATGTCGGCAATGTGAAAGTCGGTCAAATTGTTACATTCACTGTCGATGCGTATCCTACTGAAGTTTTCAAGGGGAGTGTTTCGCAAATAAGATTGCAGCCTACCACCGTGCAAAATGTCGTGGAATATACCGTGATAATAGAGGCCCCGAATCCGGGTTTGAGATTAATGCCGGGTATGACCGCGAACATAACGATCAATATTGCAGAAGCAAAAGATGTTCTAAAGGTCCCGACGACTGCACTGCGGTTCACGCCGCCAACTGATTACCTTAAACAAATGATGAGCCAGCTTCCTGATTCAATCAAGCAAAAGATGCAGCAGCGGTGGAAGCAAAATGGCAATGGCAACTCAGGGACGGGATCCGGAGGTGGAATGAACAGCGGAATGGGTGGTGGACAGTCAGCCCAAACGCGAGATTTAACTCCCGGAAGTTATTTCAGAGTATGGATTGTTGATGGAAAACAAATAAAATCGGTCCGTGTACTGCTTGGCTTGTCCGATGGAACAAATACAGAAGTGCAAGGCGACATTAAAGAAGATGACGATGTGGCAGTCGGCACTCTGACCCAATCTTCGAGCACGCAAAGTAATCCGTTTGCTCCCGGTGGTCAGAGGAGATTCTAAAGGTATGTCCGAATCGATAATCTCTGTAAAACATATAGTCAAGATCTATAAAATGGGTGACTTCGAAGTTCACGCGCTTCGCGGAATTAGCCTTGACATCAATAAGAGTGAGTTCGTTGCTATCATGGGAGCAAGCGGTTCCGGCAAGTCAACTTTCATGAATATCCTGGGATGCCTCGATACGCCGACGAGCGGTGAATATTTTCTGGATGGTATTGAAGTCGCAAAAATGGATCGTGATGAGCTTGCCCGTCTTAGAAATAAAAAGTTAGGTTTTGTTTTCCAAGCGTACAACCTTCTGCCAAGAACAACCGCTTTGGAAAATGTCGAGCTGCCGCTTCTTTATTCAAACTCTGTTTCTTCGTCCCAACGAAAACAGAAGGCACTGGATGCACTTAATGCGGTAGGACTTGCCGAACGAGCCCAGCACTATTCAAATCAACTTTCAGGTGGACAGCAGCAGCGGGTTGCAATCGCAAGATCTTTGGTGAACGATCCTGTCGTGATTCTTGCAGATGAGCCAACGGGAAATCTAGACACACGGACAAGCGTTGAAGTCATGGAAATTTTTCAGAAGCTCAATGAACGTGGAATCACCGTTGTCCTTGTAACGCACGAGATGGACATTGCCCAATATGCGCGAAGAAATGTCGTGTTCAAAGACGGAAAGATAAACCGTCTTGTCACTGTTGAAGATAGAAAAATTGCCTCTGAAGAATTGCCAAAGATCCCGGTGTTAGAGGAAGAACTAGAAGCATGAAAGTTATTAACATTTTGAAAATTGCTTACCGTTCGCTTGGGAGGAATAAACTTCGCTCCTTCCTGACGATGTTGGGAATCATCATCGGTGTCGCCGCTGTGATTGCAATGCTTGCAATCGGGCAAGGAGCAAGTAATGCGGTCAAAGCGCAGATTGCATCTCTGGGAACAAACATGTTAATTGTTTTTCCTGGCGCCTCGAACCAAAGCGGAGTCAGAACGCAAGCGGCGACATTTACACGGTTCACGGAAGATGACGCAATCGCGATCAGCAAACAGTGTCCCGCAGTTGAATATGTAACACCGGTTGTAAGAAGCGTCCAACAAACTATTGCAAATAACCAAAATTGGCGTACTGCTATATGGGGCGGTTATCCAAACTACTTCAACATAAGAGCCTGGCCTCTGCAAAGCGGCAGTTACTTCACAGGATCGGATGAGCGCGGTGAGACAAAGGTTTGTATTGTCGGCCAGACCATTGTGACGAACTTATTCGGGGCAAATTCGGTTCCTGTCGGCCAGACAATCCGAATCGGAAATCTTCCTTTCAGGATTATCGGTGTTCTATCGGCGAAAGGTCAGGATGCAAGCGGGAATGATCAAGATGATATTATCATTGCTCCCTTTTCCACAGTTTTGAAAAAACTCGTCGGCGGAATTTATGCGAACGTGATTTTCGCTTCAGCGATATCTGAAGATGCTATCAATGAAGCAAGTGATGAGATCACGGCGCTAATTAGAGACAGGCACAAGCTGACGACATGGGAGGCAAACGATTTCACGGTAAGAACCCAGACACAAATTGCAAGTACGGCAGATGCTACGACACAAACGATGACACTTCTACTTGCAAGCATCGCCGGAATATCGCTGATCGTGGGCGGGATCGGAATCATGAATATCATGCTCGTGTCAGTAACAGAGAGAACACGAGAGATCGGAATCAGGATGGCGGTTGGCGCCAGAGGCAACGATGTCTTGACGCAGTTTCTGATTGAGGCATTGACTTTGAGTTTTGCCGGCGGACTTATCGGGATCGTATTGGGCGTTTTGACTTCCCAATTTGTTTCCAATCTTCAGAAGTGGCCAATAGTTATTTCGCCACAATCGATTGGCCTTGCGTTTGCATTTGCGGCGGCTATCGGAATATTCTTCGGCTGGTACCCAGCGCGCAAAGCTGCCAATTTGAACCCAATCGAAGCGTTGAGATACGAGTAAACCTTTCGCCGGCCTGTCATATGAGAGAGAAGCCCGACAAGGTTATAATCACATCAGTTAATCTCTTGATTCAGAGTCTCTCGTCTCTTAAGATTCTCTCAACGAGAAATGAGCGAGTGCTGACAAGTCATGCTTAAATCCATTGGGAAGTTTAGTTTCGTGGTTGTGGTATGCCTTTTCCTATCGTCATTCTACGCTTCATCTGCACTGTGTGAAAATCCAAACGAGTCCCCTCGCGACACGACAGTAACCGGAGCGACAATTTCGCATTCGTCCCGAGACAGCATGTCCGTGGAATCTACCGACGAATACTTGCCGAAATGGTACGACATGATCGCTAGAATTCCCGGAGATTGGGTGGAATATTCGAAGGAGACGTTTCAGCTAAAAAATATTCCATGGATTGTGGGGGTAACTGGGGCGACAGCAGTTTTCATAGTGACGGATCGACAATGGTACTGGACGGAGACGAAATGGTACGACGAATCTCCGACTTTCCACCGGTTCAGTAACTGGATGGTCTTTACAGGAGATGGAAGATTCCAGTTCGGAATCGTCGGTGCATTCGCTGCATACGGCTTCGTGTTTGACGATACTCGCGCCTTAAGGACCGCAAGCGAGACAACTGAGGCCATACTGGCGTGCGGCGGAGTAGTTCAGTTTCTGAAACACATAACCGGTCGAGAGAGTCCATTCGTAGCAACCAAGAGAACCGGCGCCTGGAGATTTTTCCCGAATCAAATTCAATATTCGAAACACGTCCCGCATTATGATGCTTTCCCTTCCGGACATCTTGCAACGGCAACGACCACTCTTGTTGTGATTGCTGACGACTATCCTGAGCTCACATGGTTCAGACCCGTCGGCTATGTCGCACTCGGCGCCATCTCGTCAAGTTTGGTAGCTTATGGCATTCACTGGTGGAGCGATTATCCTCTCGCACTCGTGCTCGGTTATTCATTTGGGGAAATTGCGGCACATCCGATTGGCGTGACACTTTCCGAAAAAAATAGCACGGAGGAAACCAAGCTCTCGTTGGTCCCTGTCTCATATCCAAGGGGAGCGGGAATTGGAGTGGCCCTGTCGTTTTGAGTGAGGGACAAAAATCAATTTGAGATAACTCACTTTCCCGCTGCGGAAATAATTCTCCGAACGGTCCAACTTCCGGCAACAGCCGCCCTGTAATTCTATTTACAGAGTATCAATACAGGCGCAATCAATAACCGGTAATTCCGATATTCCCCTTCCCTGTTATGAGTTGAATGCGACCACGACCTGAGCCCATTCTACCGGTCAGCGAATGCGACGTAGACTGTAGGTCGTTTATGACGATCCCTGAATAGAGAATTGTTCCAGCTCCCGTCTGTGCGGATAACAATGATGAGGTAGATGTAGGAATTCCGACAGAGATGTTTCCAGAATCGTAATTGACTCTGCAGAGCCCGCTGTCAGGAAGCGAGATTTGAATAGAGACGTCCCCACTAGATCCATTCAACACACAATTCCCTTCATGCGCGCGGATAGTGGTCGCAGCAACGTTCTCACCTACGAAACTTGTTTGGAGATACGCGACATCAGTTGTTCCGCTGACTTTGCGAAGGATGCACGGAATTCTATCCGGCAAAGTGAGCGAAAGCAATGAACTGGTAGAAACAGATCCCGTCGGCACCTGAACACTTACGTAGGCGGTATCGCCGTTCGTCTGCAACCCGGTGACCATTTCGGAGAAAACCTGATCTGCTTCCTCCTGCGATTCGGCAGAAACCGTTTTGTCCATAAAACATCCTATCACGGAGGTATCCGGACTTCCCTCAATAATTACCGGGCCCATTTGGTTCTGCACAACTATGGAATTGACCCTGCCAAGACTGAGGCTGCCAGACGACCGCTGATTATATTGCTGCGTCTCGACAAGTGCTTCATCTCCCCGATCACACGAGGACAATAGTAATGACACCAATGCGGCATACAACAATGTTCGTTTCATTTCTCCGACCATCTGATCCCCAAGTATCGTTCACCTGACTCGACGGTCACTTGACGATTCTTATTACAGTGTTAATTTCATTTGCCGGATGTCTCCACGCAAAGTACTTTTCATACTTTTTGGGTGAGACTCTGCAGATCAACCAGCCAATCAATTCGAAGATCGAGCCGTTAAATTTTATTTCATTTTTCAACAAAACAAATTTTTCTTTTCCCAGGACCATATCGAATAGCTGCGGAATGGAGCTCAGAGAAAAATGATGGATGTGAGTGGGATCCCCCCAACTGGCAGAAGAGCTGAAATGCGGAGTAATGAAATGGACAATACAACCATTTTCCGCGAGTCGAAAAATCTCGGACACCAGTACTTCCAGATTTGTAATGTGCTCAATCACATGCTGGCAGCGCATATAAGTGAACGTTTCCTCTACCGGCCAAGGTGCAACGTTTAAGTCATGCACGTATTTTACCGCCGGATATTTTTTCCTATCGATGCCGATAGCGCCGCCCAGACAAAATTGACCGCAACCTATATCAAGAGTATGATTGTTCTGATCCATAGCGCCTGTCTTTCATGCGAACCTTTAGTTCCGCAAGGAATCCTCGAAATTCGTGCGTCCTGCGCAGAAAGTTAAACCGTTGTCCTGATAAATTCAAATTAGGGACACTACCACCGTGTGCGGATCGCCCGGATGCAGCGTAACTCATTCCAAAATATTCACACTCCTTCAAGCAGCATAAACTCGAAATCTTTTCGTTTGCTTTTGTCTTTCAATACCGGAACCTGAGACGCCTTCTCTTTCCATCTGCAAATATCGTAAAGCGAGCATTCATAACAACGCGGCTTCTGAGCCGTGCAGGTTCTCCTTCCGAATTTTATCAGGTTTAGATGCAGTTCATACCCACGACCCGTCGGTATCTGATTTTTGACAGCAAGAAAAGTTTTGTCCGGAGTTGTCCGACTGACAACTCCAAGTCTGTTCAAGACTCTGTGGACATGCGTATCGACTGGAAATGCGTCATTGTCACCGAGAGAAAACAAGAGCACGCACGAAGCTGTTTTGTAGCCGACCCCGTTCAGGCTCCTAAGCTTTTCAATCAATTCTTCTCTTTCGGTTTTCCGCAGACTTCTCCTATCGAATTTCTTAAACCGCCATTCAATTTCCTTCAATACTCGCTTGATGACTTTGCTTTTCTTGTTTGCTATTCCGCCGACTTTAATAAGCGCTTCGATTTTCCTCGGTGGGACTTTTGCAAGCATTCGAAGGTCAGGGTAGCGATTCTTGAGATTGGTGTATGCCTTATGGCTGTTTACGTCGTTCGTATTTTGAGATAGAATGGTTGCAATGAGAAGATCGAGAGGAGCAGGCAGTCTAGATTTACGTTGTGGAACGCCGAAAGAGTCTCTCAACCGTGAGGCCACGAGTCCTAATTCTGATCGAACATCAACGGGCGATCTCAGGTCCGCCATATATCACTCTAATTTGAAAACGAATGTCGCTGTCGCCTGTTGATCAACCTGCGGGTAGCTCCTAGCGAGCCTGCTGAAACGCCACGTTCTTATCGCCGTCATGGCAGCTTCCTCAAAGCGAGAGTCCGCTTTTTCAACGGGGACCATCGCCAAAACACTGCCCGACGGACCGACGGTAATTTTTATTTTTACTGTACCATCATGCAGCACACCCTCGGGAAACTGTGGTCTATCACCGGAGAGGAGTGCTCTGGGAACTCCGTTCCAGAAGATCTGATACGGCGAGCCGAGTGCGGAGTTGTTATTAGGATTTCCCGGTACAACCT
>Ga0335081_10000145_pt1 | contig 141694 bp, 123 predicted proteins | sample Lox_Sample_35_FD_206713 | JGI IMG/M metagenome (GOLD analysis project Ga0335081, IMG submission 206713) | Soil microbial communities from Loxahatchee National Wildlife Refuge, Florida, United States - Lox_Sample_3.5 | ecosystem: Environmental > Terrestrial > Soil > Wetlands | place: USA... | reverse complement strand
GCCAAAGGGTATGAGGCGGCTTTCTTCGCACCTCCCACGGAAGTGGCCACCAGCTTCTCGACATCGAAACCGGTGCCGCGTTGGAGCATGAAGTACACGGCGCGCGCCAGCTTGTGCGCCAGAATCGGGAACAGTGAGGGGTCAGGTCTATTTATTATTCATTATGCTTGACTGGCGAGGAGGACTGGCGATAGCGTTCGGGTCATGGCGCGACCCATTCGCATTGAGGTGGCGGGGGGCTGGTATCATGTGACCGCCCGGGGCAACGAACGGCGGCGCATTTTCGCCGATGACAAGGATCGGCTGCGGTTTGTCGAGTTGCTGGCGGAGTGGGTGGAGCGCTTCGGGTTGCGCCTGCACGCGTACGTGCTGATGGACAATCACTATCATCTGTTGGTGGCGACCCCGCAGACCAATCTCTCGCAGGCGATGCAATGGCTGGGCGTCAGCTACACGATCTGGTTTAACCGGCGGCACAGACGGGTGGGGCACCTATTTCAGGGACGGTTCAAGGCGATTGTCCTGGAGGCGGAGACGGCGGCGGTGGAAGTCAGCCGGTATCTGCACCTGAATCCGGTGCGGGTGGGGCAACTGGGACTGGGCAAGACGGCGCAACGGCGGTCTGAACTGGGGATGGTGCGCCAGCCGGAGGCCCGGCTGGTGGCCGAGCGGTTGGAGCGATTGCGGCGTTACCCGTGGAGCTCATATCGGAGCTACGTGGGACGGTCGAAGGAGCCGAGCTGGTTGCTGACGCGCCCGGTGCTGGAGATGATGGGTGGACATGGGCTGGCGGAACAGCAGCGGGCATATCAGCGATGGGTTGAGGAGGCGGTGCGGGAAGGCTTGGCGGAAAGTCCCTGGGAACGATTGGAGGCGGGGGTGGTGCTGGGCGGCCAACGATTCGTAGAGCAGATGCGCCGCCATCTGCGAGGCGACGAACGCGAACAACCACAACTGCGGCGGCTGCAAGCGCGGCCCGATTGGGAAGTTGCGGTGGCCGCGGTGGAACGGGTGAAAGGGGAACGCTGGGAGGAGTTTCGTGATCGGTATGGGGACTGGGGACGGGACCTGGCGCTGTATCTGGGGCGACGCCACTGCGGGATGAAGTTGCGGGAACTGGCGGAGAAGGCCGGCGGGATTGACTACGTGAGCGTGGCGGGAGCGGTGCGACGGTTTGGCGGGCGTGTCGGTCGCGAGAAGAAACTGGCCGCGGCGGTCGAATGTGCAACGAAAGCATTGAATAATAGATAGACCTGACCCCTTCCCCTCTGATTTGGTTCGTTGCTGCTGGCTCATTCGCGGTCTCAGCCAGACTTGAAGCAGTCGCAGACGACGCGTTCCTTTCGTCAAGGAACGCCGTTATTAGCGGCAGATTCTCTTTGCCGGACTTAGAAGCCGAAGGGAAAGGGAAATCCGCCGCCACCACCGCCGCCGTGATGAGAAGGGGGCGGTTTGGGTGAGGTCAGTCCGGTGAAGTCACGGACGACTTTGGCATCATAGGGGGCATTGAGTTCATTGGTATCCGCGCCCGCGACGCCGATGGTTCCATAGGCGAAAACAACTTCGCCCGTGGGGTCGATCTCAATGACCTGATGGTTGAATTGATCGCTGATCAATGTGTTGCCCTTCTTCAGGCGCACAGCACGTGCTGGGTTGGGATCGGCGACGCTGCCGGGGCGTGCGCTGGTGACGTACTCAAACAGATTGGAGCCGCCTTTGCCGACCTCCACGATCCGATTGTTGAGCGTATCGGTAATCAGGGTATGACCAGAGCGTACGAGATAGCTCGCAAAAGACGGGCCGCTGAGGGAGCTACCATCTCCAAGCGTGGTGATTTCTTTGATGACGTTGTGGTGGCGATTCACCCTGATGACGCGGTTGTTACCCTGATCCGCAATCAGGATGTATCCATAGCGGCGGCGTTCGGCGCTATCGGGATTGTTGAGTTGATTGGTGCCGGAGCCGCTGACGCCGGTGGTCCCGTATTGCCAAACGATTTTTTTCTTCCGGTTAACCTCGATGACGCGTTGATTCCCTTGGTCGGTGATGAGATAGCGATGATGCGGGAGGAACCTGGCTGAGACCGGACGATCCAATTCGTTGGTTCCTGACCCTGTTAGCCCCGCCTGGCCGTACTGCCAGACGATGCGGCCCCGCCGATTGACGAGGATCACGCGACTGTCGGGACAGCCACCGGCGCAACCGGGTTCGCTACCTGCGACCGCACCCGTGCATACAATCAGCGTGTGTCTACGGAAGCGCTCGACGTCGTGAGGGGCGAAAATAGTGGTCGGACCGGCCACGGTGCCGCTGTCACCGAATTGCCAGACAATGGCGTGAGTGTTGGTATTCACCTCAATCACTCGGTTGTTGAGCTGATCTGCGATGAGGATGTTGCCCTTTTGATTGAAGCGACCGACACGACGAGCGGGAGTTGCGGTTGCCCCGCCAAGCAGCACCACCACTGCCACGACGAAGACGAAGAACTTGGATTTCATATTTGCACCAAACTTGCCCCGAAACCGATCAGGACCCTTATATCAAGAGCCTAGTCACGATTCGGTTTCACCGCGAGACATTTCTTTGAAGGCTACAGCGGCCCATGATCCGCTCCATTGTCTGTAGTCGGCGAAGCAGAAGTGGACTCCGAATCTACCCACGTGCGACTGGTTGGGAACGACGCTGAATTGGGGCATGTTGATTCGGCTCATGAAGCCCGCTCAGGCGACTCATGCGCTTACGGCAGAATCAGCGCCTTCCTGGGAGATCTCCCATCCACAATGGTCACATAATTGGATTCTGTAGTGCGCGGAATGAAACCCAGGCTGGCGACGTTGCAATCCATCGTTTGTGGGGGAGCTGTCATCCCCCGTGAACAAACGATGACAAAGACCGGTAAGAGAAACCACAGCCACTTTGTGCGCATGTCCATCTGCGCTTCCAACATTTGTTGCCAGCACTCCGTGCGGTACTTCGCTGATGAACGGAGGCGGCACAAATGAATTCTGGCGGCGCTTTCAGATGTGTTTGCTGTCGTGCTCGTCTTTGGTGCGGTAGCCGCTGTCCTGGCGTGCGAGATTCACCTGGTGTTTTTTGGTGTAGGCTTCGTAGAAATCGGCCGGAGTCATTTCCAGGATCTGGGCAATGGAGATGAGAAAGTGCAAGAGATCGATGACTTCGACACGCGCGTTCTGTTTGTCGAACTTCTGGTACCGGGCCCACCATTTCCAGGGAACGCTGTCGGTCAACTCTGCGATTTCCTGGCTCATGGCACGGCAGTAATTAAGAACCCATTGCTGCCGTTGTTCGTCGGTCATCTCATCCGTGTTTACACCGATGCGTTTGTTGAGTTGTTCCTGAAGGCGGAAGATTTCTTCGAGTTTGTCGAGTTTGGTCATGACGCGGGTAATTATCGGAAGAACTTGCTGAAAAATCACTGCTTTTCTGTTACAAGTTCTTGCCGGCAAGAGGGCGGTCTTTGATGAACAGCTCTAATTCCAGCATCTCCCGACCAAAGTCGTTGCGCGACCCGCGTCTGACGGCGATTAACTTCGTTGCCGACGCTGTCAATCGCACACTCGACCTGAGGGAAATCGCCAAGAATGCATTGGATGCCATTCTCGCGTCGATGAAGGTGGATGCCTGCGCGGTTTCCATTTGGCAGGAGTCGGATCAGGCCCTGCACATGTTTGCGTGGCATGGACTGAAAGAGTCGTTTATGCGGCGCCTCAGTCTGGTGCGCAAAGGGGAAGATTCGGACATCGATACTGTTTTGAGCGGCCAGTCGATCATCATTGATGATTTGATGGCCAATACGAGCGGATTGGGTGGCGAGGCAGTACGAGCGGGATTTCGTTCCGCTGTGCTGGCGCCGGTTCGCGGCCACGGAAAGGTTTTGGGCGTTTTGGGACTGGGGACGTATCAGATTCGAAGATTCGATGAAGCCGATGTGGATCTGGTCGAAGTCATCAGCAATCAGATTGGCAATGCCATGGAGCATGCCCAATTGCAGGCCGAGGTGCGTGCCAGCGAGGAGCAATACCGCACGCTGGTCGAAGGATCCGATAACGCGATCTATATTGCCGACGCCAGCGGACGGCCGCGGTTCGCGAACAGCGCGTTTTCACGTGTTCTCGGTTACTCCCTGAGCGAGGTTTCTCAGGCGACCCTGCTGCGTTGGGTCCATCCCGACGACGTGAACATTGTCCGCCGCTCATTCAACCAACTCCTGCAGGGGGAGTCGATCCACAACCTGGAGTTTCGTTTTTGTCGGAAGGATGGGGTCTGGATCGATTTGCAGTGCAGCGCGAGCGTCTTTTCACGGGAAGGGCCGCGCGTGCTGGAAGCACAGTTCATCGTCCGCGACATCACCCAGGCACGGCAACGTCAGCAGCAACTCCTTCGTCGCAACCGGCAACTGGTGGCGCTCACGATGCTGGCTGAGGTCGCGAATTCCTCACTGAAGATCGACGAGATTGCCCGCAATACTTTGGAGGTAGCGCTGGAAAGCACGGGTATGAGCGGGGCAGGCATTTACCTGCTCGAGTCCAACCATGAATGGCTTCAGTTGTACGTGCACATCGGACTGCCCGAGGGATTTGTCAGACAATCATCCGCGCTCAAATGGGGCGAAGGCGTGCCGGGTGCGGTGGTCGCCTCCGGTAAGGCGCTCGTGCTCGGCGACATGGACTCGCAGCCTCCGCCGTCTTCTTCGGTGACGCGGACTCATGGTTTTCGCGCCGCCATCGCCGTTCCCATCAAGGCGAAGGGAGAATTGCTCGGGGTTCTCGGTTTATTAAACCGCCTGCCGGTGGAGTTCGCCCCCGAGGTGGTGGAGATGGTCACGGCCATGGGGAACCAACTGGGCATTGCGCTGGCCAACGCGCGGCTGTACGAAATGCAGATTCGTGAGAACGAGAAACTTACCGCTTTGGTGGACATCAGCAGCGGCAGCGCCCAACAACTGGAGTTGGAAACGTGGTTGCAGCGTATCCTGCAACGCGCGGGCGAACTGCTCGACGCCGATGCCGGGTTTGTCGTGCGGTATGATGGCGCGACCGAGCAAGCCGTGATCGTTGCCGCCACCGCGGATTTCATGCCACTCGTCAATGCCCATTATCCTGCAACCGAAGGCCTGTTCGACTGGATTGGGATGTGGCGGCAAGGGAAGATTCTCAGCCCACAGGAAATGGCAGAGCACGGGTTTCATGCGAACGTGAAATTGTTGGCAACCGACGTGCGTTCCACGATGGTCGCACCTCTGATCTCACGCAGCGAACTCATCGGTGCGCTCATTTTGATGAGACTGCGAGATGCGGCGGAGTTCACGCGGGCAAATCTGGAACTACTCGAGGCGTTCGCCAGCCGGGCGGCGGTGGCGATTGATAATGCTCAATTGTTGAAGGATCTGGGACGCAAGAACGAACTGCTACAACTCCTCATCGAGGAGGCGCATCATCGCATTAAGAACAATTTGCAGATGGTTTCGGGATTACTGCAACTCGACACCGAGTCGCTGACGGGGGGAGCTTCGGCCCACTTTCTGCGCACGGCGGCGGCGCGAATTCAAGCCATCGCCCAGGTGCACGAATTGCTCAGTGAGGAGATGCCCGAGAAAGTTGACCTACAGACGTTGATGGGGAAGATCGCGGATACCATGACGAATTCCGCTTCTGCCTCCACTCCATCACCGGTGATGATTGTCAATGTGGATCATCTGTGGCTGGACGCCGAGCAGGCCGTGCCGCTGGCGTTGATCGTGAACGAATTGTTGTTCAATTCCCTGGCGCACGGACGACCGCTGGCCGGGCGACCGCTCGATGTACGAATCGAATGCCATCCAACAGACGGCGAGTGTGAGTTGGTGGTTAGCGACAATGGCGGTGGATTTCGCGAGCCGAATTGGCAGCAGGCTGCCGGGCACGGAATGAATATCGTTAGGCAATTGGCACAGGTGAATTTGCGCGGCCAATTCCGGGCCGAAACACGCGCGGGCGGCGTGAGAGCGGAGCTTCGATTCAAAATGGTCTCGCAGGAAAGGGAACCCTCCTCGCGTTCTGGGCCGGCTTGATCCCGCGCGGTTTCGTACTCCGGTGATTTCAAGCATCGGAACGCGGTCACGATTCCGTGCTTGCACGCCAATGAAGATACTGGGGGCTGCGGCAGAGACTTGACTTCGAGCCGTTTCTCTTTACAATGATCGACTTGGGAGTGAGCGCCAACGGCTTACAGCCGATGAAATCTCTTCGAGTTCTGGTTGCTGACGACGATGGCCTGACCTTGATGTTGCTGCAAAGGATTCTGGCAAGCTTTGGACATGAGGTCGTGGCTGTCGCAGGCGACGGAGAACAGGCGGTCCAGCTTTCCCGTGAAACCAATCCCGACCTGCTGATTCTCGATATTCGTATGCCGGTCATGGATGGACTGGAAGCGGCGCGCAAGATTCAAAGCGAACGTCCGGTTCCCATTATCATCCTCAGCGCGCATTCCGAGTCCGGCCTTGGGAGTGAGGCCGGCAGCGCGGGCGCCAGCGCCTATCTCGTAAAGCCATTCACGCCGGAGCAACTCACGCCGGCCATCGAGTTGGCCCTGGTGAATTTTGAGAAATCCCGACAACTCCAATACCAGATTCAGCGAATGAGCGAAGCCATGGAAGCTCGCAAGCTGATTGAACGCGCCAAGGGGATTCTAATGCGGCGGACCGGCGCGGGCGAGGAGACCTCATACCTCAAACTACAGCGAACCGCCCGCAGTGAAAACCGGAAGCTGGTGGACGTGGCTCGCTCCATCGTTAACGCCGATCAACAGCAGCGTGAAGACAAACCGCCCCCGCAGCCGGCGTCGTGAGTCTGACGGCGTTGAAGTGGGTTTCGTCACAGCGGCGGCTTCGGTCTTGACGCTTCGCGCAACCAGCGGCTAGTCTCGCGCATCTCATCTCGGAAAAGCAGATCACAACATGGAAAACATTGTCATTATCGGATCCGGCTGCGCCGGTTGGACGGCGGCCCTATACACAGCACGGGCCAACTTAAATCCGCTGCTGTTGACCGGCTCGCAACCGGGCGGATTGCTGACAAGCACCAGCATTGTTGAGAACTATCCCGGTTTCCCCGAGGGAATCGATGGCACGGAATTGATGGTGCGAATGCAAAAACAAGCAGAGCGGTTCGGTGCGCGGACCAGATTCGGGGATGCCGTCACCAGGGTTGATTTCCGACGGCCGCCGTTCAAGTTGTGGCTGGACGATGAAATCATCGAATCCCGCGCCGTGATCATTGCGACGGGCGCGTCGCATCGCCATTTGGGTTTGAAGAATGAATCGTTGTTGGAGCGCAAAGGCGTGACCTATTGCGCAACTTGCGATGGCGCTTTGCCGATGTTCCGCGATCAGCCGCTGGTAGTAGTCGGCGGCGGCGATTCCGCCTGCGAAGAGGCCGTTTATCTCACGCATTTCGCCTCCAAAGTTTATCTCATTCACCGGCGCGATCAGCTCCGGGCCTCCAAAATCATGGCCGAGCGGGCTCTCTCCAATCCCAAGATTCAGCCGGTGTGGGATTCGGTCGTCACCGACATTTACGACGCAAGCAAGAACACGGTGACGGGCGTGCAACTGCGCAATGTGAGGACGGGGATGGAAACGCGCTTGCCGTGCGCCGGTGTATTCGTTGCCATTGGCCACGTCCCCAGTACTGAATTGTTCAAAGGTCAGGTCGAAATGGCCGAGGACGGTTATATCGTTTGCCGAAAGGGAACGTACACCAGCGTGCCGGGCGTATTTGCGGCGGGTGACTGCGTGGATCGTGTTTACCGGCAAGCAGTGACTGCCGCGGGTACGGGTTGCGCGGCGGCGATCGATGCGGAACGTTATCTCGCCCACGCTTGACGAGCCAGGCGGCTTGCGAGCGCGCTATACTTCGGCGTCTTCGATGGTCTTGATAAACGCGGCGCTGTCGGGCGCATCAAGCAAGTGCTGGCGGAGGTTGTCCTGCCGTAATAGGCGCGCCAGATTCCCCACCACGCGCAGATAGTCCGTCACCATTTGTTTGGGCGTGCCGATGAGGAAAATCAAACGGACTGGCTGACCGTCTTTGGCTTCAAAATCAATACCCGCGGTGCTGCGGCCCACTGCCACCAAAATATCCGAACATTGATCGGTGCGGGCATGGGGAATGGCCACATCGTGACCCAAAGCGGTGTTGCTTACGCGTTCCCGCTGGAGGATCTCGTTGAAGAACGCCTCGAAATCGTTGATGCACCGGTTCTGGGCCAGCAATTCGGCGACTTCGCGCAGGGCGGCAGTCTTTTGCTGCGCCTGCAATTCCAACTTGATCTTTTCCGGGCTCAACAACGCCGCGATTTTCGACGGAGAAGCTTTAGACATTGGCTCCGCTCCACTTTAATTTCTCTCTTAGTACCTCGAAATAGGAATGACCCGGCAGCGTCACCAGTTGGACCGTTCGCGAGGACTGATGCACCTCAATCTCATCGCCGACCTGCATCCGCAACTGTACCTGGCCATCCACCGTCAACAACAACTCCCCGGCCGCACTGGCCACCCGACAGCGGATCACTGAACTCTCCCCCGCGATGACCGAGCGATTGCTCAGGGCATGCGGACAAATCGGCGTGATGATCAACCCTCGCGCCGTCGGCACCAAAATCGGCCCGCCCGCGCTCAACGAATACGCGGTCGAGCCCGTAGCCGTGGCAAATATCATGCCGTCGCACACATATTCTGTCAACATCTCACCATCGATGGACAGGTGGAGCCGCACGATGCGTGAGATTGTGCCGCGCGAAATCACGGCGTCGTTGAGGGCGCAATGGGTTTCCAGCGCACTGCCGGCGCGCCGGAGGCAGACTTCCAGGGTAGGCCGCTCGCTCAGTTGGTAATTTCCCCGCAAAACCTGGGGCACGGCTTCCTGAAGAATTTCCGCGCGAACACTCGTCAGAAAACCTAGGTTTCCCAGGTTGACGCCCAAGATCGGTGTCTGCCGGCCGTCCAACTCTCGGACCGCACGCAGCATGGTGCCGTCGCCACCGAGAACGATCAACAAATCGGCAGTCTCGCTGATTTCCTTAAACGTGTGTCCCGAATCCGTCTTTTCCAGGAGCGTCGCGGCTTCTCGTTCCAATAGAACCGTGACCTTCGATGCCTCGAGGAGTGACGATAAATCGAGAACGCGCCGCCGCGAATCGGGCTTGCCCGTATGCGCCGCCACGCCGATGATTTTGGGGACGCGAGTCTTCACGGTTTCCGGAGGGCGATGAGAAATTCTTTATTGCCGGCCGGTCCCAGCAACGGAGACTCGATCAGGCCCAACAGCTCCAAGCCCAGGGTCTTCGTGGCGAACTGCTGGATGTGTTGTTTCACGGATTCGTGTACGTGTGAGTCTCGCACAACGCCGCCCTTCTTCACAAACTGTTTGCCGGCCTCGAACTGCGGTTTGATCAGGGCGATGATGCGGCCACCGGGTTTGAGAACATCAACCGCCGCTGGCAACACTCTGGTAAGCGAGATGAAGGACACATCGATGGTTGCCAGATCGACCACCTCGCCGATGTCCGCCACGGTAAGGTAACGCACGTTCAGGCTCTCGTGAACGACGACCCGGGGATCACGTCGCAATTTCCAGTCGAGTTGCCCTTTGCCGACGTCGATGGCGTGTACGCGGGCTGCCCCATGTTGCAACAGGCAGTCTGTAAAACCACCGGTGGATGCACCGAGGTCCGCGCCGATCAGGCCGGCACAATCCATGGCAAAGGCCTCAAGCGCCGCTTCCAACTTATGACCGCCGCGGCTGACAAATTTCTCAGCGGCGTCAATGGATAATACAGCGTCGTCCTCCACGAATTGGCTTGGTTTTTGGGCGAGTTGATCGTGCACGCGGACGGCACCGGCCAAAATCAAACGCTTCGCCTTCTCGCGGCTCTCGACGAGGCCGCGCGAAACGAGTTGAGTATCGAGCCGAACACGCATGCCAATTGACCGCCGCGACGCCACCCGATTCGATCCCGAAGCCGCGCCCTGTGTCGCCGGGTGAACTTCGGTTGCGGTACTCATGCCGGACGCCCAGCCGCGCCCAACACACGGAACTGCTGCACGGGCTTGGCCTGGCGGGCACGGGATTCCGCAAGCAACTCCTGGACCTTGGCCACGGCGGTCCTCGAATTGAGACCGTACTTGTCCCGAAGTTCATCATTGCTGGTGGCGTGCTCGAGGAAGTTATCGGGCCAACCCACGCGGGCCAACGGGGCATCGATGTGGAGATCTGCCAGTGTTTCGAGCACTGCGCTCCCAAAGCCGCCCATCAAGACGTGGTCCTCAATGGTGCACACCACCTTGCAGATTCGTCCGTAACGTTCCAACATTTCGCGGTCGATCGGTTTGCAGAAACGGGCGTTGATCAGCGCAACCGACAATCCTTCGGCTTCCAATGCCGCGGCGGTATCTTGCGCAATCTTTAGGACGGCTCCGTAGAAAATGATGGCGACATCGGTGCCGTGATGCAGCACCTCCGCTTTGCCAACCGGCAGAATCGACGGCCGTTCCTTGATGGGTACACCTTCTCCAGCGCCACGTGGATAACGAATGAAGATCGGCCCGTGATGCTGGAGAGCCGTCCACAACATATCCACCAATTCGTCCTCGTCCTTGGGGGCCATGAGGATCGCCCGCGGCACACACCGACCGTACGAGATATCAAAGACACCGTGATGCGTCGGACCGTCGTTGGCCGAAAGACCGCCGCGATCCATCGCGAAAATCACGTCCAGGTTTTGGAGTGCCACATCGTGGATGATGCAATCGTAAGCGCGCTGGAGAAAGGTCGAATAAATGGCGCACACGGGCCGGTAGCCCATGGTGGCCATGCCAGCCGCAAATAAGACGGCGTGTTCCTCGGCAATGCCCACGTCGAAATAGCGATCCGGTTTGGCTTTCTGCAGCTTGATCAGGCTGGTGCCACTGGGCATGGCGGCGGTGATGCCGACCAATTTCGCATGGAGGTCGCAGAAACGCACCATCGCGTCGCCGAACACGTCCTGATAGTTGGGAGGCGCGCCCTCCTTCTTCGCGGGCGCTTTGCCGGTGGCGATGTCGAACGGCCCACAACCGTGAAATGTTTGTGGATCTTCGATCGCCTTGTCGTAGCCTTTGCCCTTCTTCGTAAGAATATGGATCAACACCGGCACGTCCTGCGTCTTCGCCCAATCGAACGTCTCGATCAATCGCTTGGTATCGTGGCCGTCCAAGGGACCGAGATACCGCAGCCCGAATTCCTCGAAAACCAAGCTCGGCACGATGATGCCTTTAACCGCCTCCCCGACGCGGTGGCCGATTTGAGCGAGGTCGGAGCCGACCCGGGGGATGCGTTCGATAAAATGTTCCAACCGTTTGTGCGCCGCGGCGTAAGAGGGATGACGAACGACGCGGTTCAGGTAATCCGAGATGGCGCCGACGTTTTTGGCAATGCTCCATTCGTTGTCGTTGAGAATGACAATGAGACGTTTGGTGGAATTCTTGATGTTGTTCAAGGCTTCGTAAGTGATGCCGTTGGTCAGGGCCGCATCGCCCACGATCGCCACCACGTGCTCGTTGGTTTTCGCGCGGTCCCGCGCCACCGCCATGCCGAGAGCCGCCGACAGCGCCGTGCCGGCGTGGCCGGCCCCGTAGCAGTCGTACGGACTCTCCGCGCGGAAAGCAAATCCCATTGGGCCGCCCGACTGACGGATTTTGCGAAAAGCAGCACGGCGACCGGTCAAGAGTTTGTGAACATAGATTTGGTGGCTGACATCCCACACAAAACGATCGTGCGGACAGTCAAAACACCGATGCAGCGCGAGCGTGAGCTCCACCACTCCGAGATTGGGCCCCAGATGACCACCATTTTTGCTGAGCACATGGATCAACTCCTCGCGGATTTCCTGGGCAAGCATCTGAAGCTGATCCAACGTGAGCATCTTCACGTCGGCCGGCGAGTTGATCATGTCGAGATAACGTCCCATGCGGGAAAACCTATGGTTGAGGGTTCACGGTTAATGGCTAAAACAGATTGGCTTCTTTGTCGTCAGGCTTTTCGGTGGCAGCGCGAGCGTCGCGGCCAGCCCCGCGTGGAGTGGGGTTGTTCCCGATCTCCTCCGTCTCCTCAGCCGTGAATGGTTCCAGCGCGATCGTTCCATCCGCTTTCTTGGTCAGAAGCTCGATCTTCTTCTCGGCCTCCTCCAGTTTCAAATTGCAGAAGCGGACGAGATAAGTGCCTTCTTCGTATTTTTTGAGCACGTCTTCCAACGGCAATTCCGCGGCCTCCATGTCAGCCACGATTTTCTCGAGCTTGTGGATGGCCTGCTCAAACGTTAGCCCGTTCTGGTTGAGAACGGGCTCAGCCTTTCGTTTAGCCTTCATTGCGCGTCCAAATAACAACATACCACAGACCTGAACGCACCATCAAGCAAACATTCTAAACCACGGATTAAAGGAATGAACATGGATTATCTCCCCGCTGAGACGCAAAGCGCACCGAGAATATAGCCACAAGAGGCGCAAGAGGAAACATGGTCGCGATGTCCCAAAACGGTTGAAGACCGCTGCTACGAAACCACCGAACCAAACTCTCCATCAGAGACGAGCGTGCGGACCGAATCTCCGGTTTTAACCGTTTTAACTGTTTTGACGATTCTCCCGTCTGCCATCCGCGTAATGCTGTAACCGCGTTGGAGCGTCGAATTCGGACTGAGCAATTCGAGTTTCGCGCCGGCTTGCGTGAGACGATGCTGCATTTCCCGCTGAACTCGTGACCAGGCCGATTGAAATCTCTGTTGGTCGGAGAGGAGTTGACCTTCCATGCGCACGACATGCGCTTTCGGGCTGAGGAGCCGGAATTTCTCTCCAACCGTGTCCAGCCGCGCCCGTCCCGAATCCAGGGTCACGATGGCCGCCTGCCGCACGCGATGAGCGCAATGGTCAACTTGTTGCTCGTATTGACGAATCACCTCCACGGGGCGGCGAAAGACGTAACTCGAAGCCGAATCCGACAAGCGTTGACGCGCCGCCCCCAGACGCAATCGCAAATCCTTCTGCAGCCGCGACTGCGATTGGGCGAGCTGCCGCAGAAACTCTTCTTTCGCCTTGACGACCAGCTCGGCGGCGGCACTCGGCGTTGGCGCCCGCAAATCCGCGACGAAATCGGCGATGGTAAAATCGATCTCGTGGCCGACGGCGGAAATGGTTGGGATTCGTGATCGCGCCAGGGCCCGGGCGACAATTTCCTCATTGAACGCCCACAAGTCTTCAAGCGAGCCGCCGCCACGCGTGACGATGAGGACATCGAGCGGGAGTTCGCCCGAAGCGTGAAGCGCGTTAAACTGATCAATGGCGTCGGCAATTTCCTGTGCGGCGCCTTCGCCCTGGACGCGGACGGGGTTGATGATGATGTGCACGTTGGGAAATCGTCGGCCAATAATGTTGAGGAAATCGCGGATCGCCGCGCCGGTAGGCGAGGTGACCAGTCCGATCCGTTGGGGCAGGGTGGGGATAGGTTTTTTGCGGGCGGGATCGAACAAACCTTCTTTCGCCAGCCGCTGTTTCAATTCCTCGAAGGCGAGTTGCAGCGCGCCCAAACCTTTCGGCACGACCTGCCGGGCCACAAGTTGGTATTGTCCGCTCTTTTCGTACACGCTGATGTCGCCGGACACGATGACTTGCAGGCCGTCCTTGAGTTTGAAATCGAGTTTGCCCGCGGCGTTACGGAAAAGGACGATGGCCAACTGGGCCTGGGCGTCCTTGATCGTGAAATACACGTGTCCTGAGGACGGCGTTCGCAAGTCGCTAATCTCGCCTTCGACCCAGACGTGCGGGAAATTGTTTTCCAGCAGGTCGCGAATTCGCCGCGTGAGTTCGCTGACGCTGAAGACTTGTGCCGGCTGACCCGCCATGGCCGTTATGATGACATGATTAGGAGACCTTGCCAACTCTGCGTCGCGGAAGTTTTTGTAGGGCGCGAATGCCCCGTGTCGTTTCGGGGTTTCGCGCCGCGGAACCCATCGGGCGTTTGCGCCCGGCGAACGAGACTTTACGGATGGCGCGAAACCCTTCGGGCCTTCGCGCCCTACAAAGGATGCGCGGTTGGATAATCGGCTGCTGCAGCTTACCTGAGGTGGGGCTTGACTCGCGTCAGATTTTGCCGCGCGATATCCCAGTAATACTCATCGGTGACCCACGCCTTGGGCATGGCCAGCGCTTTTTCCAGCATGTCATTGGCCTCTTGCCAGCGATGCAGGTCCGCGAGAGTCACGCCGAGCTCGACGGTGTGCGGGACAACTTTCGGGGCGAGTTCCCGGGCGCGTTGCAGGTCCTGCACGGCTTTGTCCAAAGAAGCAGATGGAAACTTGCCGTACAACATCTCGGCGAATTTCCGGAGAAACCAGTTCAATTCCGCCATTTCGCGGTTCCAAACACCCAGCACGTGCCAGGCGAGATCTTCCTTGTCGTTGAGCTTGATGGCGCGTTGCGCTTCACGTTTGACCTCGTTGCCGAGTTCGACTTTGCGCTTACCGCCTTCGTAGAGCGCCAGCTTTCCAACTGCGACAGCCAGATAAGCGTGGCCTTTGGAATCGTCCGGTTTGAGATTCACCGCGGCACGGGCGAGTCGTTCGGCCTCGACGCAGTACTGCTTCTGTTCGTTGCGATCTTTGGTGAGAGTGCTTTTATCGGTGAGGGCGCGGGCGAGTTTCCAAGTGGCTTCGTAATCGTCGGGGGCCTGCTCGTGCGCCGTCCGGTAGTCGTTCAGCGCACGATCCAAATCAAATTGCGCCAGTGCAGCGTCACCCGCCGCCAAGGTCCTGATCACTGCCGTCTCCGCGACCGCTGTCGTCAGAATTGCGCCCGGGACGGGCGCTACTATCAGCACCAGCGCGATCAGAGCGCTACGGCTCATAATCTTCGGCGGGAAACTCGGGTTTCATCACGGGCTTGTAGCCCTTGGGGAATGGAACGGGAAATGTCACCACGTCGTAGACCCCGACGGCCTCGCGTTCGAACCAACGCAGGAATCCTTTGCCCACGCCGTAAGTGACCGCAGCGCCACCGCCCTGATCCGCGTTGACCTTGGTGATCTGGTTCGGCACTTCGACAATGCCAAACAGGACGTTCGCAATCCCGCGACCGAGTTTGCGTAACGCGTTCTGTCCCTGGGGTGAGTCCTCGTTGGCAGCCATCGCGCTGAGCGGCAAGAGCAATGTGGAAATCAACAGGAAACTGAGGAACTTGGGTTTCATACCGATACTGTAGCGGATTGGGCCGGCAGGTGAAAGCGCTAAAATTGTTAAAAGCCCGCTGCCGGTATGCTAAACTTGGCGTTATGAAACTGAAGGGCAAGACGGCATTGATCACTGGCGCCGCCCGGCGCATCGGAAGAGAAATCGCCCTTGGACTGGCGCGTCACGGAGCCAATATCGTCGTCCATTACAATTCGTCGGCTGCCGAGGCCCGGCACGCTGTTCAAGAGATCAAGACACTGGGCGTTGATGCTTTGGCCGTCAAAGCCAACCAGACCAACGCCCGCGACGTCAAGGCTGCCGTCGCTCGGGCGCTCCGGCAGTTTTCCCACATCGACGTTCTGGTGACCAGCGCCGCCGTGTACAAGAAGACTCCGTTCGATACGCTGACCGAACGTGACTGGGACGTCCATATTGATGTCAATCTGAAGGGACCGTTCCTCTTCGCACTGGAGGTCGGTCGCCACATGAAGCGGCGCGGAATTGCGGGCAAGATCATCACGTTTGCCGATTGGGCGGCGATCCGCCCGTACGCCGATTACCTGCCGTATTGCGTATCGAAGGCCGGTATCATCTGCCTGACCCAATCACTCGCCAAGGCACTGGGACCAAACGTCCAGGTCAACGCAATCGCGCCGGGTCCCGTGTTGTTGCCTCCCGATTTCACTGAGGCAGAGAAACGGAAGGTCATCGATGCCACCGTGGTGAAACGCCTCGGTTCTCCGCAAGATATCGTCAACTCCGTCCTGTTCCTCATCGAAGGCAGCGATTTCATCACCGGCCATACCTTGGTCGTCGATGGTGGGCGGCTGATCGCGGGAGTTTGAATGAACCACCGTCGCAACTACCGCGTTAGAGCCGCTAACAGAACTGTAGTCGCAGGCTTCAGCCTGCGCGGGAAAGACGCACCCGTAAAGGGTGCGGCTACATGGGAATCGGTTTTGTTAGATGCTCTTAGCCACAAAAACGCGCAAGAAGCGCAAGAAAAGGCGGGCGCAGTTGTTTGTGAGTTTTGTGCTTTTTTGCGGCCATGAAGAATGAAAGAGATGGCATGAAACACTTGGTGTCTTGGTGTCTTGGTGGTTAAATTCATCCGCCATGTTCAAGGTCACCAAACACATCGATTTTTGTTACGGGCACCGGCTCCTGCGTTACGAAGGGAAGTGTCGGCATTTGCATGGTCACAACGGTCGTGTCGAGGTGGACATTCAGACCGATAAGCTCGACGGACGCGGGATGGTCCACGATTTCTCCGATATCAAGGAAGTTATCAAAACATGGATCGATGAGACGCTGGACCACCGAATGTTGCTGCACAAGGACGACCCGATCCTGCCGATTCTGAAACAGCGCGGTGAGCTTTATTATGCCATGGACGAGAACCCGACGGCCGAAAATATCGCCAAGCTAATCTTCCAGCATGCCCGAACCATGAGACTGCCGGTCGTCGAAGTGCGTTTGTGGGAGACACCCACTTCGTACGCCACCTACCGGGAGTAATTTCCCCCGGGGTAAGGTCCCGATCTGCCGGCTGGAGGGACGCGCTCCGGCGCGTCCGTTCGGGAAACGCGGCTCCGACAGAGCGTGGCCCTTCAAGAACACCGCTTATTGTCGAGCGACCGGTGCGACTTGCATCTGCCGAGAACCCGGGCGAAAGTACGAGTCGGGAGGTCATGATGAAACGTCCTCTTATCGAAATTGCGGTTGCAGTTTTCTTCGTCGCGTTTACGTCTTGTGCGCAGAATCCGAATCGGCTGCAGCCGCCTCCTGCTCCGCTTGCGGTGAAGGGGGTGAAGACCGCGGCCAACGATGCGGAATTTTCGGGCATCATTGACAGCATCGATATGGCCAGGCGTTTGATCAGGGTGCAGCACTGGCCGTTGTCCAAAACATTCCAGGTTCCGCCCGGTTGCGAAATCGACATTTCAACCAATGTCAATTCCGCGCTGGCTCAGTTGAAAGTCGACGACGGGGTGGTGGTGACCTACTCCGGGGAGGGACGGAATCTGGTGGCCAACCGCATTGTTCGGATGGGCAAGGCCCAACAACAAGAGCGGCAGGAAAGATACGAACGTCTGGAAAAGATGCTCAACCCGAGTCCGAATCAGTAGACGACGAGAATTATTCCCGCGGTGTCTTAAGGGCGGTAGGGGGCGACCGCTGGGCGCGCCGCATTTCTTCAGAGGTTCGGACGGCCCGGCGGTCCGTCCCTACCAACGACTCACCTGTCACGGTGGCAGCGTCAAGGCACGCCACCTTTTTTCCCGATGGCTTGTGCTGCCCTCCATTTGCGCATATAAGAGTCGATGGCGAGGACCATGAGTAAGCTGGGAAAACAAGTTCTGAGGTTGGGGCTTCCGTTCATTCTTATTGTGGCGTCCCGCAGCCAGGGAGTTCTGTTTGTCTCGACCGGCGATCCAGCCTACAATTCGACCGCGCCCGGAGGTTTGCTGACCAAGAGCGGATGGCAATACGAGGGTCATTGGCTCGGATATCTGGCAACGCCGGTCGCTCCGTGTTTCTTCATCGCGGCCAGACACATCGGTGGCAATATCGGCAGCACTTTTATATGGAACGGCGTCGTGTATCACACCGTGGCGTCTTTTGATGGCTCCAATACGGATCTGCGCCTTTGGCAGGTGGCGGAAACCTTTCCTCGCTATGCGCCGCTCTATTCTAACAGCGACGAAGTGGGCAAGCGTGGCATCGTTTTTGGCACTGGGACTGATCGCGGCTCAGCCGTAATCGTCGGCAGGAGGACCAGCGGCTGGGAATGGGGTTCTACAAACGGTGTCCAGCGTTGGGGTGAGAATGTGGTCACAAAAACTGTCACCGACAGCAAGGTGGGAGCGTTGTTAGCGATGGCTTTTAATCGTCAGGGAGGCCGCAACGAATGCACTTTGTCCCTTGGCGACTCCAGCGGTGCCTTGTTCATCAAGGAGCAGGGGACCTGGAAGCTGGCGGGAATCCATTACGCCGTGGACGGCCCCTTCAGTCGCGACGGCACCTCGAGTACCGAGTTCCAAGCGGCGCTGGTGGACCTGCGCGGCTTGTATTATCCCTCCGGCCTTGGTACGTGGACGTTGGTCCCTACAAATTATCCTATCGCTTTCCCGTCCTCCTTCTACAGCAGCCGGATTTCAGCAAATCTCTCCTGGATTCAGAGCGTTCTCAGTCATGTGCCACCGCTGGAACTCGAGATTGATTCGGCGCCATCCGCCACGAACGCATTGGCGACCACGGGCAACATCGCCGTCGTTAAACCGGGCGACACCATCGAGTTCACGGTCAGTGCATCCAGCACGAATAGTTATCCCGTCGGCTGCCGTTGGAATTTCGGGGATGGCGGTAGCAGCACCGATTGTCAGCCGTCGCACGCATTCACAAGTTGCGGGCCTTATCCGGTCGCCGTGACCCTGACGGATGGCGTCACTTCCGTGACCGTCGGTCTCACGGTTGCCGCGGCCTGTCCCATGGAAATTACCCGGCTCAAGCTGCAAGCCAGGTTCGCACGAGACGGTCGAGACATGTGTACCGTCACCGGCACGCTGCCGGGACTTCCCGCCGATGTTCCCCTTGCCAATGCGTTGGTCATGCTGGATGTCGGCGACGCGCAAGCCGATTTCCAGCTCAATGCCAACGGCCGAGACGCCAATTCAAATGGCCGCGTCAAGCTCATCTACAAAAAGCAGGCTGGAGTTTGGACGTTTACCGGCAAGCTTAAAGGCAGTCTACGCGATTCATGGACGAAATACGGGATCACGAGCGACATCGTGCTCAGCAGCCAAATCAAGCTTCCCGTGGTTTTGGCAATTCAATCTGATTCGGTGAAATCCTTCGAGATGGACCCCCTGCTCAATTACTCGAATAAATCCGGCAGCTCGGGCACGGCTACGTATCCGTAAATTGATTCGGCGCAGGGAAGGGCACACCCATCAACAACCTGCTTCTAGAGGAGCATTCCCCTTAAAGAGCCAAGGCGCGGCGGCTGCATTCCACAGCTCCGCGCCCTTTGTAGGCTCTCGATTTGGCAGAGGCTCAAGCTCTGCACCGGTTTCTTACATAGCAACCACCGTGCCCCGCCTGCGCCGAACCGAAAATTGAACGGAGTTTTGTGCTGCAAGAATCGGGAAGTCGTTCCCTGCGCCCAGACCGTGGGAAGCGGTGCAAATTGGCCGTAGCGTCGCTCTGCGAACGTCGAATCCTGACTCCGGCCAATGAGCCAAAGGATCCAGGAAACCACCGGCTACAACCGACGAGCAGCGCGCACGGAGAGAGGGACGTACATTTTGGTCATGACTTATGGCGACGAAAATGGTCGTGGCCAAACGGTGAGCGGTGGGGGTGAATTGGTTTACTGTCGCGACGCTTGATGAGCGCCGTGGGAGCCAACGTTTTCAGATGTCGACCGACGCAGTCCGCCGCTACAGTGTCCCAATTTGCAGATTACTGTCTCCTGACTTCTGCCTTGTGAGTCCGGGTTCGATCTTCAATGGTCCGCGTTCGACGTTCGTGCTGTTGGACGGCTCCGTCTCCTCTCCGGACAGCGTCGGCAGGAACCGGAAATGCGTCGGCGAACTTCCGGACTCTCCGGGAACCTCTCATAATTGCGTCGGCACATCTCCGGAAGGCGTCGGCAGGTCTCAGGACTGCGTCTTCAAACTTCCGGAAGGACGGGGATGCTCTCATAACTGCGTCGGCATGAATCAGAATCGCCCGGGAGTACCTCAGAACTGCGTCGGCAGGAGTCCGGAACGCGTCGACGTGTCTTGCAATTGACACGATCCGAAGCTGTTACGCCGGATTCCGCAAGAATGCATCCCAATCACGGAGAAAGATGTAGCCGCAGGGCTTCAGCCTGCGCGGCAGGCATCGGATCTTGTAGCCGCAGGCTTTACGCCTGCGCGGGGGACATGGGTTCTGTAAGAATCAGGCTTCTTCGCGGTCGCTTTGCGGGCAATCGTCATTTCCCGTACTTGCCGCGTTTTTCTCGGAGAGTATTGGCGAGCGATTGACCGGATTCGGCCGCGAACTCGATGGCTGCCGGTTCGCCGATGATCTTCGACGCGTCCAAAATCTCAATACCTACGACATTGCCATCCTTATCGAATTCGAGAATGATTCCCGGCTTGGCTTCATCGCTTTCTTTGATGGCGGCATTGCTGAAGAGAATATGCATCGCGTCAACATCGGCGTCGTAAGTAACCTTCATGGCTGTCTCCAGTATTTGCTCAGTTTGCTCGTGCGATAAACCGTCACAACCATAGCAGGATTCACGATGTCGTCCACAATTGCGCGCAGCAAGATGGTCTTGCCACTGCCAAAATCGCCCAGAGATTGAAAGGCTTTTCTCGGCGGGCGCTCCGGCGCGATTTGCTGCGGGTTGCGCAAGACCACCAAGCCGCTGGACGGTAGGGCGCGACCGCCGGGCGCGCCGCATGTCTTCAGAAGTTCTGACGGACCACCGGTCCGTCCCTACCAATGACTCACCCAATCACGTTGGCACGCACCGCAGTCGGTAGTTGTTATGCATAGTGCTGTATATAACGTTGTTGCTGGGAGACGCGTCGGGAGTGCGAGGATGTGTGGTGTTTGAAAGGTATCTGTCCGGTGTGTGGATCTGACTGTGATTCCGATTTCTTTGCGCTTCACTGCCTGCTGGAACGCGTCCGCCTCCGGACATTATGGATAGCGCTATCCATAAAACCTGGCGACCCCATCGTGCCGCGATTGCAGAATAACGAGATCTGACCCTAGCGACACTATGATGGGCTGGAGAGTCCCCCAACGCCCCGCAGGCGTAAAGCCTGCGGCTACGGAAATTTCGCGTGGAGTAGCGTTATTTGCGGGAAGGACTCTGCGGTGCGTCTCGACAGAGCGGGGCGGCTAAAGAGGGAAATGGTTCTACTGCAGCAGCCGGACGCGGTAGAACGCGGGGGGATTCGTGGCTGCGCCCAAGTCGGTTTGCGTGGCCGGGGAGCCAGTACCGCCGACGGGTGAGCCGACAGCACTCCAAATGGCGTTGGTCGCGGGCGAGTTGCTGCGCTCGAGTTGATTGGTCTTGTTTGGCTGCGTTGTCCATGTGACCACTGTGTCGTTACTGACAATCCGGATATTTGTGATGCGCAAGGAGGAGTTCGGGTCAGTCGGATCTGTCCCCGCTAGGTATTCTTGTAGATTGCTCAGTCCATCGCCATCGGCGTCGTCGTTGAACAGCGAATGATCGCCCGCCTGGCCGGTCGGGTGGTCGAAGTATCCGAGCATCCACCAGTCGGGAATGCCATCGCTGTCGCTGTCGAGGTCGGCGATCTTGCGGACCTGAATGCCAGAAGCACGCGCGTTGTCCTGAATGGGCAGAAAATCCATCTCCAATTGCGCACTGGAAACAGTGCAGGTGAAGACCCGGCTGATCGGAATATTCTGACCGCCGGCACTGGCGAAGATGTCGAAATTGGTCAACACCTGCTGGCCTTGAACGAAGACGTTGAACACGCGCTTTCCGCTGCCGCTCCAGTACGTTTCAGCCTCCAGCAGTGCGATTTCGTAAATGCCCGGCGGACAGTCGAACAGGTAGCTGTAGCCGCTGGCCGAGGTGCTGTAGCGTTCCCGCTGGTACAACGGCCAAAAGTTGGTGCAGACACCCGTGATCGGGTTGTTGACGTATCCACCCGTGCCTCCGACGTAGCCAAAGGAGCCGGCCACGTAGGCTTGATCCTGCACCCAGACGTTGGCGGCGCAATCGGTGGCGTTGCTTGGGTTGCCGGCGCTGATGCGCGCAAGGTAGTCGACGGGCACATTGATCACACGAACGAAGACGGACGGAATGCTGGAAACGTTACTGGAGCCATCGGTCGCACGCGCCGCGATGGTGTGTCTGCCGTTCAACAGACCTTGCGTGTCGAGCGCAAACGTCCAATTTGTCGTGCCCGATGCCAGGCTCCAAGCGCCGCCGTCGACGCTGACCTCAACCTTCGCGACGGCAACGTTGTCGCTCGCGGTGCCGGAAACCGAAACGATGCCTGTAACGGTGGAACCGTCGGCGGGCGTGTCAAGAGTGATGGTCGGCGGAATCGATTCGTGGACCGGGTCGGCGATTTTTCTGACGCGGATGCCAGATATGCGTGCGTTGCTGTCGTACGGCGTGGTGACACCGGCAAAATCGATCTGGAGTTGGCCGCCTGCAACGATATTGGTGAACGTGACCACAACCGCCTTGTTCGAACCACCTGCTGCGGCAAAGATATCGTAATTGCTCAGTACCTCTTGGCCTTGGATGAAAACGTTGAAGAGCCGCTGGCCGGCGGCCGTCCATTTGGTCTCGGCGTTGTACAAGGTGATCTCGTACGTACCGTTCGGACAATCGGATTTCGCCGTGAAGTTCTGTCCGAGATGTTCCGACTGGTAGAAGACATCGTCGTCGGTGCCGGCAATCGCGTTGGTGACCATGTTGCTACTGCCGCCCGTGATGCCAAACGAGCTTGCGCTGTACGCGCGATCCTCGACCCACATCGTGCCCGCTTGGTCAAGATAGGGACGGCCTCCGCCGTTGATCCGCGCTTCGTAAGGGGGAGGGGATGTCACGTTGAGATAGGCGGTCACGAGGCGCGATTGAGTAAGGATGGCCGGTGGTAGCGCGACGCGGAGCAAATGTTCCGCGCCGTCGAGATACCAACCGGAACCGGACGTGGACAGTGATTGCGCGCTATCCATCTCGGCCAACGAAACGCCGTCGGCCACGACATCGGAGACGGCGTTGGTGCAATACAGTTCCACCTGCCACGTGCGTTGGGTTGGCATTCCTGCGTACGAGCCCACCGCGCCGCCGATGCTGACGGTCACGCTGTTGGTCACGGCAGCAGCGCTGATCGAAGTGGTCGCGAACTGGTTGGAAAGATAGCCGTTGGATGTGCCATCGTCATCGTAGAGTGTGAAGCTGGCGTTCGTGCTGCAATAGATCCGCAGTCCGCGTTGCGTGCCGTCGTCGAACTGGCTCGACTCAACGTACGGACCGAGCGGCGTAATCGAGTTGTCGCGGTAGAACGCTGGGATTTGCGAGATCGGCGCCGGCCAATTGGTCGTCACCGGTCCGGTCAAGGGTTGTCCGCCCCAGAGGTCGATCCATTTTCCTGCGGGCAGGTACACGGAACGCGAGTTGGCGCCTGAAGTGATGACCGGGGCGACCATGATGTTCGACCCGAACATGAACTGCGAGCCGTTGGTGAGCACGCTGGTGTCGTTGGGGAACGCCAGCGGCAGCGCGCGACACACTGGCATTCCCGTGTCGAATGTCTCGCGCGCGGCGGTGTACACGTACGGAAGCAGTCGGTAACGCAACTTCATCGCGTTGCGGCAATGATCTTGCACGAACAGATCGAACTCATACGGCGCGGTCGGCCGCGAGCCATCGCCGCCGTCGTAACCGTGCGCCCGGAACACCGGACAGAATGCGCCGAACTGAAACCAGCGCACGTACAATTCGTCGCCCGGAGTTCCTTGGAAGCCGCCGATGTCACTGCCGAAATAGCTCAAGCCCGACAAACCGTAATTGCAGATCGCGTTCAGGTGCGCGGCGAATGTTGTCCAGTCGGACCCGGTGTCATTCGTCCAATGCGCCGCGCCGAACCGCTGGTCGCCGGCGAAGCCCGAGCGGCTGAGGATGTACAACCGCGCATTCGGATAATTCGACGCGAATCCGTCCACTAACGATTCGTGCCAGAGGAGGTTGTAGACATTGTGGATTTCCGACTCGCGATGGCCGCCATAAAGGTAATCCGATGAGTCATCCTGTTCCGGCTCGCCCAGATCGGTCCAGAACCCCGCGATGCCGGCGTCGTACAAGGGCTTGATCTTTCCCCACCACCAGGCGCGCGCGGCCGGATTGAGGAAATCGACGTATCCCGCAGAATTGTAGAAGCCGTTGTTCACCATAATGCTGGGAAGGGTCATGGCCGCGTCGTTGGCCACGAGATAATGCGCCGCCGCCGCCTGATCGAAATTGGTCTTTGCAGGTTGATTGCTGTTGTTGATGTATTCCTCCTGGATATTGACGGTCTTGATGCCGGACGCGGCAAGCGACGCGATGTTGTTGGAAGGATTCGGGAAGTTCGACGTATCCCACGTCAACGAGCCCATGACGCTCGGCGTGCCGTACCAGTAGAGGTCGAGAATCAGCGCATCGCAAGGCAGATCGTTGGAGCGAAACGCATCTCGGGCGGTGTACATCTGCGACCAGTTCCGGTAACCGTACCTGGATTGCATATACGCGAGTGCCCAGCGCGGCGGCACCGGTGCGGGCCCGGTCATCTTCGTGTAACGGTTCAGCGCCTCGGCGGGTGTGTTGGCCCCGATGAAATAGCAATCCAATTCGCCGCCATCGACCTGCGCGCGCCATTGTGTGCTGCTCGAGAGCGTGAAATCCCATTCCTGTTTGAATGTGTTGTCCACGAACACGCCGTAGCCTTTGGAAGACACAACCAGCGGCACCGCCATGTCCGACATTGCGCCCGAAGAGAAACCGGCCCGGGCATTCCAAAGTGTCCGTGTCTGGCCGCGATAGCTCAACGGTTTGCCGAGCACCAACCCGAGTCCGTAATACTGTTCACCGCTGGGCATGCTGAACGTCTCGCTCAGGTTGGTAGCGGAACCATTTGGGGTGATGGTAAATCCGATGGCGTTGGTATCGGTCAGCCAAACCGTGCCGTCCGGCTTGCGGAACGTGAGGTGAAACGGCGTCTTGGACACGTCCACGCGCAATCCCAAGGTCGTGATGGTCAGCGTGCTGCCATCGGTCACCGAGATCGGCGGTCGGACCCAATTCTCGACGACGGCAAACGAGGCGTTCGTGTTGAAGACGGCTCCGCTCGGTTCCATCCGCACGCGCACCACGTTCGGGTCGAGAAAATCGAGTTTTACGACGGCGGTTTGGCAGGTGAAAGTGAGTCCGTTCAGCGAATTGCTGAACCAGGAAACCACGTTGCCGGGATCAGCGACACTGACGGAAGGCAGGCCCAACAGGAGGCCCAACAAGAGCATCGCGGCTCGTTTCACTTCTCCGTGATGATAGCGGCAAAGCCCTGAAAACTCAAGGCTGGACTGCGACGTGCTGTTAGCCGCGAAGAGGCGCAAGAACGCAGGTATCAACCACGAATGCACGCGAATTCGGCTCCTGTTTCCAGCGCAGTCTAAAGGCTGCGGCTACATCGGCCGGGAGAAGTCGTATGTAGCCGCACCGTTGCCGCCCTGACCCTCGGCGTCTCGTTGGACTCGGCTTACGGGTGCGTCCCCGGCATGTAGCCGCACGGTTGCCGCACACGACGGCGGCGTTTGCTGCCCGTTACCCCTCAGTGTCTCATCGGATTCGGCTCCGTCGGACTCGGCTTACGGGTGCGTCTTCCCACGCAGGGGTAAGCCGAAAGCTGCACCTGCCGCTTGAGACGACGTGACGAGGTTTTCACGGCAACCCTGCGACTACAGTTTTGCGAGCGGCCCTTGGGCGGGGGCAGATTTATGTCGCGAGAGGTTGGAGAAATGTTTCGTCCTCAGCAAAGAGAACATTCGCAACTGCAAATTGACGCTTCCTTTGGCGGACCGACAAGAATTCCAGCGCGCCGTGCAGCACTATCCGCGGTCGTAGGACTGGATTTCATCTGCTTGCTGATTTCGCCGCAGCTTGCTAAAATCCGCTTCCATGAATGAGGGGAGCCCAGCTAACCGGTTGCCTGGCTGAATCAGACTTATGACATATGAGACGTGACCCTGGAAACCTCCCTCTCCGCCGCGATTTTGCCTGCTGCTGACCCAAACCGCTGCTACCAATCACTTATTCCTGATCACTGATCACAAGTTTTTGGCTGCTTGCTGCGGCCCCCTCCTGTTGCTAAACTCGGCGAGTATGAGGCGTCCATCCAATGCCTGAAGGTTCTTCAACTCTAGCCGAACTGCGGAAGCACGTTCCGGACGCCGTAAGGTTCTATTGGCAAACGCGCTCCAGGCAATTGCAGAAGCAACGCGAAGCGGGCGGCTCCGATCAAGGTTTGCGCTCGGCAGTCACAGGCGGTGCGCAGATGGATGGCTTTATCGAATTGCTGACCAAGCTTGTCACCGAAGCAGGAATTGACCGGTCGCACGTTTATTATCGGGATTCACTCGAATTGCCAGGCTACTTCCGACCGAACAAGAAATGGGACTTCATTGTGGTGGTGAAAGGCCAATTGGTCGCGGCACTAGAAGCCAAATCGCAAGTTGGTCCGTCTTTCGGAAACAACTTCAACAATCGCACAGAAGAAGCGATGGGGAGCGCTTTGGATCTGTGGACGGCATTCCGCGAGAAGGCATTCGGGTCAAAAGCTCGACCATGGATCGGCTACCTGTTTCTTCTTGAAGACTGTGCCCCGTCAAACCGCCCCGTCAGTGTCAAAGAGCCGCATTTCAAAGTGTTTCCTGAGTTTCGAAATTCATCGTATGCGAAGCGCTACGAATTGTTTTGTCGCCGCCTTGTTTTGGAGCGGCATTACGACGCCGCGTCATTCATGATGTCGAATGCAGTAAAGGGTGCGAACGGTGAATACTCCGAGCCAGCATCCGACCTCACGTTCCAGATGTTTGCGAACTCGTTGGTTGGACATGTGGCTGCTTTCTCAGGTCGAATCAAAGAGCTATGAAGAACGAGACGTCCAAGCCTCAGACGACGCACCGTTTGATTCACGGAGATGCCCGCGACCTGTCGTTCTTGCCGGATGAATCGGTGCATCTGGTTGTAACTTCGCCGCCGTACTGGAATCTGAAACGTTATCAGGAGAATCCTGACCAACTTGGCCATATCCAGGACTACGAGGCCTTCCTCGGTGAATTGGAAAAGGTTTGGCGACACGCCCTGCGTGTCCTCGTACCAGGCGGACGACTCGTCTGCGTTGTCGGTGACGTGTGCGTTTCGCGCAAGCGATTCGGCCGGCATCTGGTGTTTCCGCTCCATGCGGACATCGCCGTCCTCTGCCGCCGCATGGGTTTCGACAACCTGAACCCGATTGTCTGGCACAAGATCTCCAACGCCGTCTTCGAGGCCAATACGTCCAGCAAGTTCCTCGGCAAGCCTTACGAACCAAACGCGATCATCAAGAACGACATGGAATTCATCCTCATGCAGCGCAAACCCGGCGGCTACCGGCAGCCGACCAACGGCCAGCGCGAGGAAAGCCGTATCGGAAAAAAGGAGTTCGACGCGTGGTTCAAACAAATCTGGAACATCACGGGGGCCTCGACCAAAAACCATCCCGCCCCGTTTCCGCTCGAACTGGCATCGCGCCTCGTGCGCATGTTCTCGTTCACCGGCGACACCGTCTTGGATCCGTTCTGCGGCTCTGGGACAACGATGATCGCCGCTCTCAAGGCGGGCCGCAACAGCATCGGCGTCGAGATCGAACCCGAATATTGCCGAATGGCCGCCCGGTACTTGAAAGCCGAGAACTCCGATCTGTTTACCCCCGCCCGGCTCATCTTTGAAAAGGCCACCGTCAAAGAGAAGGCATGTCTGGTCGCGGAAGAGCCAGCCCTTTACACGGTTCATCCGGCGCGCAAGCGGCTTGAGTAGGTTGCTTATCCTAGCAGAGGCATCGTCATGCCTTTGGCTCTGCCGCCGCTGCGAATTCGATCGAGAGACTTATGACTTATGAGACCGTGACCCCTTTTTCTCTAACGTGGTGGCGGTTGCCCGCAGCGCCTTTGTTAGACCACGTCATCTCAATCTCCAGAAGTGCCCATAAAAAATATTCCATCTGGCTCGTCGTCACAGTATATCGCAAAATAAATGCCCTGCCATCGTTCGGAAACGAGTGGATGCTCCACCAAATCGTAATCCCCCAATCGAGCCTCAACCATCTTTCTTGTGGGCTTGTCCGTGCCGAATATCCTCTTCAGTTCTTTGAGTGGCATCGGGCTAACAGCTCGAAACTCCGGTGCCTCCGAAATATGCTGAATGTCCAAAATCGAGTGGGTGCCACTCTCCCCTTGTTTCTCCAACAACTCTTCTATCGATCCAATCGGCTTCTGTGCGTCGTCATCGTGAGCAGCTAAATCAGAACCTTTAGGCAAAATTTGCTCCAACTGCCCGTGAACACGGGCGGCCCAGTCGTCCTTGTCCTCGCCAGGCTTGGGAAAAAACGTCTTCTCCGGATCAGACATCATAGACTCAACTTGCTGGTTGAATGCTGCTTCGTCTTCCATCTCTTCGGGTGTCGGAACAAATCGTTGGTATTTCTGAGCACGGAATGTCTCTTCTCGCAACCGCTGTAATGCGGCGGCAACATCCTTATCGTAAGGCGCAAAGTAGTTCCAAGTAGTCGCTCCCATATACACGCACAAACCTGTCCAAAACAGGTTTTTCTTGGACAGCATCTGAGTCCAATTTAACGGCGAGTTCCCGCCAAAACGTCTCGCAAATGCCCGCATTTACGCGTTTGCACGCTCAATCGACTGACGTGATCGTCTTGGACAGCATCTGAACAGGGCAGACAACCTGAACTTCCAGACGGTAGATTTCCCAATAAAATCAGCGGATTCTGGCCAGAATCCGAAGACCTCACACGCAAAGGTCAATTATCTTGGACAGCAGTGATACACGCAGTGGTCTAACGATAGAACTCAGCCACGCCGGGTGAAAGACCGTGAACCGCGAAGCGGAACTGAAGACGCCAACCGGCGTTGGCTGCAGTGATTTTGTTCGGCTCTTTCAAGGGAAGTAATTACAACTCATTGTGGCATTATTCTCGGCTAACATCTACGTCATCTTTATGATGAACGAGCAATAGTTTACCGACTGGTAGAAGCACTTCAGCACGATTCCCTTCAAATGTTAAACGTCCACTCTTAACTCTTGAATCTGTCGAGAAGACATACATCTCGTCCGACCAAGGAACCAGCGTCCCCGCGTCAATGGGCCAACGAACTTCGGGAATGTGGTCAACATGTCCTTTGAGGTATCCATACCGGGCTTTGTCGATTAATAACGAGTTCCAACTTCGAGGCTGCTTGTCATGGGGACCCACTGGCGTTTTATAAGCACTAACAATTAGCACGTCTGGATTCAGCGAAACCACGATTATCCATGTGTCGTAGATGTATTCGTAAGTGGTGCCCGGTGTGTTGCGGAGTGGGGGGTATAAGTTGTTTGGCACGTCTCTGGTCGAGTATAGTCTGTCGTGCAACTCCTTCGGAATGGACTCGTAAAGTGACTTGACGCGGTCTCCGGCCAGAGTTGCGCCTTTCCCTTCGTCCCAAAACAATCGCGTTTGCTCGCCTATTTCAAACGATGTCCTTTTGTCGACCAGACGAACGATCGGCTTATCTGGACTGGACAACGGCACCGGTCCTGCCTCTTTATGCACGCCAGACCAGCCTGAGTCGCAGCCGGTGAGACTGAGTGTTACGAGAGTAGTAAACAATATGGCGAACAAGCATGTGGTTTTTGGCAACATGTGCGACTCAGATTCTGGCCGAACTTATGTTTATACGGCCTAATCGCCGTGTAACCAGGTGACGATCTTGGGGGGATTGTGTTCCGTCCATCAGGAAAATCAAGCCTTTACGGCACGGCAGGGTGGCGTAATGGAATCGACAAATGCGGCGCTGGAAAACTCGCTGACATCCGACCGCTGTCACCGGTCACCTCTCACCGGTCACCCATTTCTGATCACCGATCACTTATTCCAGCCCGCTTGCCGTAATCCGCGCGTCTGGCTAAACTCCGCGTCCATGAATGGGGAGGCCAGCCAACTGGATGCTTTGACTACGCCAAGAGTTACCGCACCATCCACATGATCCACGATGCCGATGATCAGAGCCGACCCGATCTCTCTTTGGGAACATGGAGCTCGCTGCCCGGCAGCATCTCTGGCAATGGGAGGCATCGCGCAGGCGGTGGTGTCCAAGGCCCTAAGAGCCGCTAACAAAACTGTAGCCGCAGGCTTCAGCCTGCGCGGGAAAGACGCACCCGTAAAGGGTGCGGCTACATGGGAATCGGTTTTGTCAGGCGCCCTAAATCAGGCGCAAGAGTTCTACCGGGTACGGTTGTTACCCTGAAGCTTCCGTTGCCGGTTTCACGAAACCAGGCGGACGGTTGGAGCAACTGCTACGACCTCGACGCTTCATTGCTCCGCTCTAACGGAGGGAAAACAGGGATGGGGCTACTTCATCGTTCCTCGTTCGCTGTTCAAATTCATCTTTAGGTGACCTATCGAGTCGGCTTTCCGAACTCTCCGGTAGTCTCTCAAGAGGCTGTTGAAAAACTCACATTCCGGCCGTCTAACTGAAGGCCGCTTCTGGGAAGCGGCGGAATTTTCGAAGGGATCGCCGACTCACAGAGTCGGCCTACAATTGGATCCGCAGGTTCAATCACTTTTTCAACAGCCACTCAAGATTGTGTGAGAGGGAAGAACTCTATGTCCTCTGCATCTCAGCAGTGAAAGAGAAAAGCCATTCGCCTTCATTCGTGCTACATTCCGGCTGTGTTCGGGTTAAAGGCAAAGCGCAGGAATCGAGTTCGCAGTCAGCCGTTTCCAGATTCGTGGTTGTTCATTCTTGAGCGGAATGTTCCGTACTACGCACGCTTATCCCCATCCGAACAACAGGAATTGCGCAACGATATCCAGGTCTTCATCGCCGAGAAGAATTTTGAAGGTTGTGGCGGCTTGGTCATGACTGATGAGATCAAAGTGACGATTGCCGCCTACGCCTGCATCCTGTTGCTCAATCGCCAGCACGATTTTTATCCGCGTCTGCAATCCATTCTGGTTTATCCGGATGCCTATCCCGTTCCTGTGATCCGCCTCGGGCCGGGCGACCAGATCATCGAAGATCATGAAATGCGGCTGGGGGAATCCTGGCGAACCGGCGCCATTGTGATTTCATGGAATCACGTTTTGCATCGTCCTGCCGATCCCACGGGAGGCCGCAACGTCGCGTTGCACGAGTTCGCGCATCAACTCGATCACGAAGACGGCTCAGCCAATGGCGCGCCCGTGCTGCCGAAAACTTCGATGTACGCGGCGTGGGCGCGCGTTCTCGGCCGGGAATACAAGGAATTATCAGAAGCGGCCGCGAATAACTGCCCGACTCTGCTCGACAAATATGGCGCGACCAATCCTGCCGAGTTCTTTGCCGTCATTACCGAATATTTCTTCGAGCAGCCGCAACAACTCAAAGAAAAACATCCTGAACTCTACGAGGAGTTGCGACAGTATTACCGGCAAGATCCGGCGCGGAATGCGTAGCGTTTTGTAGGGCGCGAACGCCCGAAGGGTATCAGTTGCCGCGAAAACTCCAGCGCGGCGTCTCATGCAGCTAAGGCTGCATTCGGCTTCGCGCCGAGTTCCAATCTATGACGCAACGGCGCGAAACCCCGGAACAGCAGGGGGCGTTCGCGCCCTACAATTCTAGTACGCTGCTACAACCGGCTGATCCTCCTTCCGTCGCTGCGAATGTAAGCCGTGAACCCTTTCCGGGTAGATGCGATTCCATACTGACCATCTTTGCGAACGGCCAGCACGGCGACCATCGACTCCGTTGTGGACGGTTTGCGCTTCGTCATGAAGCGAATGGCCTGCTCGCACGCTTGCTTGGCGCTCGCACCGCGTCGCATGGCTTCGACCACGCGACTGGTCAGCGTAAATCGCAGAATCTCTTCGCCCAATCCCGTTGCGACAGCAGCACCCGCCCGATCGTCGGCGTATAGCCCCGCGCCGAGAAGCGGGGAATCGCCCACCCGACCCGGCAATTTCCACGGCGTACCGCTGGTCGAGCAGGCGACCACGACGTGACCCTGATGCCAGCCGATGACACCGACCGTATCATGTCCGGACGAACCAACGGAGTTCGAGTCGCGCCGCTTTCTTTTCCATTCACGCCAGCGACGACTGGCTTCCCTTGCCAACAACCGTTGACGGCGGAATCCTTGACCGGTCGCGAATCGTTCGGCGCCTTTCCCAACCAACAGGATGTGGGGCGTACATTCCATGACGCGTCGCGCGATGGAAATGGCCGGCAGGAAATTGCGTAACCCCGCCACTCCGCCCGCTCGCAGTTGATTGCCTTCCATCCAGGCTGCATCCAGTTCGACCTGACCCAGACAGTTTGGCAGGCCTCCGCGTCCAACGGAATTGACACGGTGATTCATCTCCACCGCAACAACACCTCTTTCGACCGCATCCAGCAGGAGTTCATTTGGGCAAATGGGTGAACGCGTGGGGTGGCAATGAGACGCCCAGTAACGCCACGCTGTGTTGACGGCGCTGCGCCCACAGGGCCATGTCGCTGCGAAAAGCGGGTTCATGGGGATTACTTTATCGATGCGCACACGGTGTCGCTAGAATTATCCGGTGGTGTATTGTTATGGAGGGCCACGCTCCGTCGTGGCCATGTTATCGTACGGACGCGACAGAGCGCGTCCCTCCACCGCAAATTCCGGACTCTTCCTTCCAACTATTCGCGTGCATTTGCGTTCGTTCGTGGTAATAACCGCAGCATGAAGATCAGCGCCATCCTGATGGGAATTGTATTCACGGCAAATGCTGCGACGGCAGTGACTCTGACGACGCCAGGGGATGACATTACCGTTCAGGTCGACACGAACGGCACGTACGAGATTCGGGCGCGCACACCGGGCTGGACGTTCGGCGGATCCATCGGCAGCCCGATCCAGAACCTCAAGGCCGCGTCCGGCCGAGATCAGATCGGCGCGTATCGAGAAGTGACCTTCGGCTGGGAAAAGGGATTCTCGGCCAGCATCCGTCGTTATGATGACAAACCGGCAGTTCTCTTTTCATTGGACGCGCCGGCCGGCGCCTCGGTGACGAATGCGGTTTTCCCGGTGTTTACGACAATCCCCGCCAGCTTGCACGGATTCAGCTATGGCGAGAAGAACTTCGCGCCGCCGAGTTTCAGGCTGGAACAGAACGGCACGCCGTGGGTGTTGTTCGACGACGCAGCCGACACGGCAATCGTTTCACCAGCCGCGAATTTTCTTGTCGCGCGAATGTCGGGCGATGGACGGACGCGAATCACCAGCGGATTGAATCTGAAAATCGGGACACTGGAGAAGCCGTTGACCCATCAAAGTCTGCTGGTTTTTGGACGCGGTATCGGCGCGACATTCGATACTTGGGGCGAGGCATTGACGGATTTGTATGGGAAGAAACGTCCGCTCTCTGATGGCGACCCAACGCTGAAGTACTTCGGCTACTGGACCGACAACGGCGCGGATTACTATTACAAGTACGACAAGGAACTTGGTTATCGCGGGACATTGCTGAAGCTGGCCGAGGGATACCGGCAGCAAAAACTCGGTTTGGGCTATTTGCAGCTCGATAGTTGGTGGTATCAGAAGTCCATCCGGGGACCGGACGGCAAACCCGGCAAGGACAAGAAGGTGGAGAGTTTGCCCGCGGGTCGCTGGAATCGATACGGCGGCATCATGGATTATTCGGCCGATCCCGATCTGTTCCCGAACGGGCTGGCTGCGTTTCAGAAGAAATTGGGATTGCCACTGGTCGTGCACGGTCGCTGGGTGGACCGCGAGAGCCCGTATCAGAAGCGATACAAATTCTCCGGCGTGGCGCCGATTGATCCCGCCTACTGGCAGAATCGCATGGAGTATCTCGCAAAGAGCGGCGTGGTTTGCTACGAGCAGGATTGGCTGGATAGGATCTATTTCAACGGCGATTTGGGCCGTGTTGTGGGAGCCGGTGACGCGTTTGCGGATGGGATGGCGGCGGCATGCGCGAAGAATGGTTTGGTGATGCAATACTGCATGGCGCTGCCACGACATTTCCTACAAGGCGCGAAGTACTCGAACCTTACCTCCATTCGCACCAGCGGCGACCGATTCGAACCGGGGAAATGGCGCGCCTTTCTATACACGTCCCAGCTCGCGTCTGCGCTCGGCATCTGGCCGTGGTGCGACGTGTTTAAGAGCAGTGAAACTGGCAACATGACTTTGGCCGTGTTGTCCGCTGGCGTGGTCGGCACGGGCGACGCGATCGGCAAGGAAGTGCCCGAGAATATCCGGCTTGCTGCACGCGCCGACGGTGTCCTCGTAAAGCCCGACCGACCGTTAGTTCCCACCGACGACACGTATTTGCACGAGGCGCGGAGTGGCGGAGACAGTGTGCTTACTGCATGGACTTGCACTGATCATGGAGATTGCAGGACGTTGTATGTGTTCGCGTTTCTTCCCGAGAACGCGAAGAGGAACGGAGTTTCTTCACGGAGTACTCTTTGGGAAATCAAGCCTTCGACTCTTGGAATATCGGCGCCTGCCTATGCTTATGATGTAACCCAAAAACGAGGTGTGGCACTTGGTGCTGGCGAAGCTTATCGATCCAATGTCACCAGCAACCTCTACTCGTTCGTCGTCGTCGCACCGGTTGGTCCATCCGGAATCGCATTCCTTGGCGATGAGGGTAAGATTGCTTCAACGGGCAAACAACGCATCGCGGATATCCGAGAGACTGCCGACAGTTTGCAGGTCACTGTCGTGGCGGCATCGGGTGAGGCTGTCACGTTGCACGGGTTTGCTGAATTCTGTCCCGTCTGCCAAAACAGCAACGGCAAGGCCTTGCCGGTTCAGTACGATGCCGCGACAAAGGAGTTCACGGTCGTCCTCGATGCACGCTCCGGGGGCCAACAAATCGTGACGTTTCGTCGCCCGGAGCGGAACCGGTAACGGTTCCGAGGCGGTCTTGGCTGCGGGGCGCTTCCACAAAGGCGGAACGGTTACCCGTTCCGCTCCAGAACCAACTACATTTCGAGCAGAATCTTGCCGCGGCGACCGCTCCGTCCGGCATGGGCCACGGCCTCCCGCACGCGCGCGAGCGGATAGATTTTCTCAATGGGCGCTTGCAGCTTGCCCGCTTGAACGAGTGGAAATATCTCCGCAAACATTTTCTCGATTTGTACTCGTGTCGATTGCCGGAACCATTCACTAACCCAGAACCCGCGAACGCGAATGTCCCTGAAAATGAGCAAACCGTTGGCGATGTGTAACGGCTGACGCGCCATGGCGCCGTAGGTGACCAACGTGCCATGCGGCCCAAGCGACTTAGCGATCTCTCGCGCGCTTTCGCCGCCGACTGCGTTCAATCCCAACCGCGCTTCGGCACCGCCTGTCAACTCGCTGATCTGCCGAGACAGCGGAGTCTCATCGGTCACCGCCACATCCGCGCCTTTGCCGCGCAGTTCCTCGATCAGTTCGCGACGACGTACCACATTCACAGTACGCCATCCTTTGTGTTTTGCGATTTGAATGACGAACCGTCCCACCGCCGAGTTGGCCGCATTTTGGATAATCCAGTCACCGGGTTGTAATTTGACGAAGTCCACCAACATCCGGTACGCCGTCGCCGGATTGATCGTCAACATCGTCGCCATGTCACGAGGAAGGCCGGACGGAACGGCGAACACCTGCGCGGCCTCCAACACTCGGGCGGTGCACCACCAACCCAAACGCACCGGGGCGATGACTCGCTGCCCAACCGACAGACCGGTCACGGCGCCCCCGGCTCCCGCAATGACTCCCGCGCCTTCGTTGCCGACCACAACAGGGAAATTTGGTCGAATGCCATAGGTTCCCGAGATCAAATTGAGATCCGCCGGGTTGATCGGTGCGGCACTCACTTCCACCAACACCTGGTGCGGCTCCAATTTCGGCAATTCCCGTTCTTCGAGGCGGATTACCTTTTCCGGTTCGCCGAATTCATGCAGACAGGCGATGGTGGCTGAGTGTTTCATGATTGGTGAACAGTATAATCGCGTTTTCCATACTCGCACAGCCTTCATCGGGGCGCGAGTGGACGCAGGATGTAGTCGCACCCTTCACGGGTGCGGGGACGCAGGGGTAAACCCTGCGACTATCATTGAACGGAGGCGCAGGCTGAAGCCTGCGGCTACAGCAGCGGTTTATCGGCCAATTCCTGCAGCGCGGCAGTCAAATAACGATATTGGTCGAGCGAATTGTAAGCGTGAGCTGAGATGCGCAGGCAACGTTGCTCGGGTTTGCCCCACCGTGACACCGGAACTTCAATTGCATATTCGTCGAAGAGCCTGGCTTGTAACGGGTCGATCCTAGCGTCCTTGCCTGCCAAAGTTTGAAGACTCGGCGGCAGCAGAATTGCGGCCATCGATCCCAGCATCGTCTCCGGGCAAGGCGGTTCGACCTTGAGTGATTCGCATAAAATGCCTCGGGCCTCGATGGCCAGCGAGCGGTTGCGATTCATCAATTCCGGCAGTCCGCCCGGCAGAAGCGCCGCCAGCCAATCAATGGCCGTTCCGACGCAGAGCCAGGGGGTGGGATCGATGGTCCCGATCCAATCGAATCTCGTGTGAAACGCGTTGCGGCCGGGGCGGGGCGTATTGAAACCGTGGCTGATCGTCGTGGGCTGAATCGGATCTTGGCGATCCGGCCGCACGTACAGAAAGCCAGCGCCTTTGGGAGCGCAAAGCCATTTGTGGCAGTTGCCGGTGTAATAGGCGGGATGCAATGCATCGAGGTCTACAGGCAACATCCCAGGTGCATGGGCACCATCGACGAGCGTGTCGATCCCGCGTTCCTCAAGCACACGCACGATTTTTGCGATGGGGTACACCATACCGGTGGGACTCGTGACGTGGTCAATCATTGCCAGTCGCGTCCTGTCGCTCAACTGCGAGAGCACTGCCTCGACGATTTCGCCTTCGCCGCGCACCGGGAAAGGTATGCGGGCCACCATCACTCTGGCTCCGGCTCTTTCGGCGGCAGCTCTCAGTGCGTTTCGACAGGCGTTATAATCCTGATTGGTTGTCAGGATCTCGTCGCCCCCGTGAAAATTCAGTGAGCGGACCACGGCATTCACGCCGGTGGTGGCGTTCGGAACGAATGCCAGATTCTCCGGCGCGGTATTCAAGACTCGCGCCAGGCGATCGCGCGAGGCGTCGAGGAGCGGCTGCAATTCCTGGGAGAGAAAACGCACAGGTTCCAATTCCATGCGCGCCCGGAGTTGATGTTGTTGCTGCAGCACGGCACGCGGACAAGCTCCAAAGGATCCGTGGTTCAGAAAGACAAGCGCGGGATCGAGCGTCCAGTGGATCGCCAGATCCGACGCCGGCGGCAGGCTGCGCAGGTTGTTGGACATGGTTTCCGCATAATGAGCGAAAAGGCGGGTTTTGACAAATCGGTTGACCGTGCAGCCGGGTCCTAGGCTGAATTACCGATGGACTTCAGGCGCGACACCGATGCCAGATTCAGCCAGCAACCCGATTGCGGCCGGCGAGTTTTCATCTAGCATGATACGCATCGGGAAAAGGAGTCGCGAATGAAAAGAATCAAACGTACGGCGAAGCTGGCCGGGTGGTTCGAGTACTGGTGGCTGCTGGTGACGAATCCAACGTTCAAGGCGGCCCCCGACCGGCGAAAAGCCTATTACGAATATCGGCTGGGCAAAGTTTACAACATGCCTTGCTACTGACCTTGCGGCAGTTGATGTTTCGCATGTGACGAGCGCGGCGGCGCTGCGGTGCAAGCGGCGTATCCGCATGATCTTCAGCGATCGGCGGTCGCCTTTATGATTTGCCGTCTCGCGTTCCTTGCTATAATGCCTCTTCGTCATGCCTCGGAACGTGGAAATCAAAGCCCGGGTTCGGGATCGCTCCGCGCTTCTGGCTCGAGCCCAGAAGATTGGCGCCAGCCGGCCCGTCGAAATAGTACAAGAAGACACGTTCTTTGCATGTTCGACCGGCAGGCTCAAGCTTCGGGCTTTCTCGGAATCGCACGGCGAACTTATCTTTTACAGACGCCCTGACTCGACCCAGCCAAAAGAATCCCAATACACCATTTGCCCAACATCCTGCCCCTCGAAACTCCGAGAACTCCTGGCGTCCGCTCTCGGCGAATGCGGGCGGGTTCGCAAGAAACGAACTCTGCTGCTTGTCGGCAAGACAAGAATTCACATTGACGAGGTGGAAGGTCTTGGTGATTTCGCCGAGTTGGAGGTCGTCCTGTCGGAGAAAGACACTGTTGACAAAGGCATTGCCGAGGCGCGGCAGCTCATGCGGGAGTTGGGGATTAGCGAACAGGATTTGGTCGACAAAGCCTACGTCGATCTTCTTAAAAACCACCGCTCAACCGGGCACTAAACTGCACGGTTTTTGACTGGCATGACGATTGTCGGCGTGCCAGAGTTCCGTCCACTGGCACTGTTAAAGCCGACGCCCGGGTGGCGGAACGGCAGACGCATCGGACTTAAAAGTCATTTTTCGGCATTTTTGCTCCAATTAGCCCTGGTATGCTTAGGGGCTCTACACTTGTGCAAGCCAATGTTTTACTGGACTACAAGGCGCTCATTTCTTATGCCCCGTTTAGCGTGAGTTTTCCTGTGTTTTTCAATCGGGTTGCAACCAAGGTTACAACCAAGGACTGTAACGCACTTGGCCGAGGCCAAGGGATGCAGCGTGGGTGATCAAGACAATGGCCGTTGACAACTGGTAGCATTATGCTACCTTTTTGCATGAGCCAACCTGTGAAACTTTCAGATGCGTTGGTGCTGGACGCCCGACTGGCCGGGGAAGCCGTCGAACGGTCTATCGCCGGACAAGTGGAATTCTGGGCAAGAATCGGCAAGGCGATCGAGCCATTGCTCCAGGGCGCGCAGGTGATTGCCTTGTGTCGCAATGCCGCAACCCACCCGCTATCCGAATGCTTGAAATCCGTGGATTCGCCCGCCGGTCGCCGCCGCGTGGTCGAGTTTCTCCAGAGCCAGCCTTATCCGCATTACGAACCGCACCCGAACGAAGCCGGAGTGCTCATTCGCATTGAAGCGAACGGGAAACGCACGGTTGGGCGATTCGTCAACCGCCAGTTCCAGCCGGTCAAGGTCAAGGTCAAGGCAACAGGGCGATGAGCCTGCCGCTCGACCGTCACCCGGTCATCGTCGCACTCGCGGGGCCGAATGGTGCGGGCAAAACCACTTTCTACCACGCACATCTCCAGCCCGCCGGGCTGCGGTTCATCAACGCCGACGTTCTGGCGCAGGAACTAAGCGTCGATTCCTACGCGGCCGCAGGCTTGGCGGAGGCACTCCGGCGGCAATTGGTGGAACAGCGCGAGAGTTTCGTGTTTGAAACTGTGTTCTCCGATCCGGTCGGCGACAAAGTGACATTCCTGAAAGAGGCGGCAGCAACCGGCTCCAACGTCATTCTGTGCTTCATTGGAATCTCCGGGCCGGAAGTTTCCGAAGAGCGCGTCGCGATGCGCGTCTCGCAAGGCGGACATGATGTGCCGGCCGAAAAGCTGGTCGCGCGGTTTCCCCGCACCTTGGCGAACCTGAAGACCGCAATCCGCGAGCTTCCGAATGTCTGGGTTTTCGACAACGACGATCTCCGAACTCCGTTCCGTCAAGTGGCTGTTTTCGAAAACGGTCAGCGGGTGCATTTGAATGAACCGGTGCCCGCGTGGCTCATGCCGCTGCTGACATAGAGTTGTGCACTTCTAATTTTGCGGCCAAATACCATGCCACGACCGGGAGTGCAACGACCCAATAGGCGAACCGATGAAAAGGCGCGACCAGTGTGCTACATCGATACACTTCACGGCGAATCGCCCGGAGATTCCCAAGGCCTGCTCGCGTTGGAAGTCGTCCGAGCCGACGGGTTGGTTCTAAAGCGTCCACTATCATCGCGGTGAGCAGCACAGTCCGCCTGCCTCTGCAGGCGACGTTTTCGCTAGAATTTCTGGAGTATGCTTGGCAGTATAAGGACGGCGATGGAGTTCGCCGACAACTGCCTGTAGCTTTGGGCTGATAACTCCTACTGACGAGCAAAGTCGGTAGGAGATTTTTTATGCTGCGGATTCTGGCACTGTCATTGGGCGGCGCAATTGGAACGGCAAGCCGTTACGGTTTGAACGGTTTGATCTCCGGCCATCAGGCGAAGCACTACCCGTGGGCAGTTGCATTTCCCCTAGGCACGCTTGTGGTCAATGTTACCGGTTGTTTTGTTATCGGTTTCCTAGCGGCGGTCTCTGGGCCGGCGATGGGGCGGGCATGGTTGAGGCCCGAAGGGCGCGATTTTTTAATGATTGGTTTTTGTGGTGGTTACACCACCTTTTCCAGCTACGGGCTGCAGACGCTGAATCTTGCCCGTGACAGTGAATGGTTGTTTGCGGGATTGAATCTCATTGGCTCAAACGTCATCGGGTTGTTGATGGTCTATCTCGGCATCGTCACCGGACGGTTCCTGCAATCCAGATTCCATGGAGGTACCTTATGAGGCTTGAAGGCGAAGGTTCGTTGCTACGTATTTATATCGGCGAACTCGACAAGACGCACCATCTGCCGCTTTATGAAGCCATCGTGATGAAGGCGCGGGAGATGGGGTTGGCAGGCGCGACCGTGCTGCGCGGCCCTATGGGCTTTGGCGCACATTCGCATTTGCACACCGCCAAGATCTTACGATTGAGTGAGGATCTACCGGTACTGATCGAGATCGTGGACAAGGAAGAGAAGATCAACGCCTTCTTGCCCGAACTCGATAAACTCATGAATGATGGTCTTGTGACAATGGAAAAGGTCCGCGTGATCAAATACCAAGCCAACCCAGCCAAATTGTAGGACGTTGGGCGGCGGTCCGTGCCGTCAGTTGACATGGGGTGGCGATTTGCTAAGCTTCGCGTGAAGTGCGCGATGGAGTTCGCGCAGCGATGTGCCCGAAGACGGGCTGATAACTCCTACTGACAGAAGCGACGGTAGGAGTATTTTTGTATCCTGCCGATACGAGAAATGAGAAGCGGATCATGAACGCATCGTCAAGAATACTGGCGCCATCGGAGAAATACGTCCGATGAGCAATCGCATTCTGTTCAACATCATCCAAGTTCTGGTGGTCATGGGGTTTGCGCCACTAGCGGCGGGCGTCACCAATCGGCTTAAGGAAATGGTGCAATCCAAGCGCGGGCCGAGTGTTTTCCAGCCCTACCGTGATCTGTGGAAGCTGTTTCACAAAGACGAGGTCGTATCTGAGCAGAGTTCGTGGATTTTCCGATTCACACCTTATCTCATCTTCGTCACTCCGATCTTCGTAACGCTGCTCATCCCGGTGCTTACGAGCTACCCTTTGTTCTTCGCATTCATGGGTGACATGCTTGGTGGCGGCTTCATTCTCGCGCTCGGCGGCTTCTTCGCAACATTGGGCGCCGTAGATACCGCAAATCCGTATGGCCCGGTTGGCGCGAGCCGCACGCGCATGGTGGGCTTTCTCGTGGAGCCGGTCTTCATGATCGTATTCTTCACTGTGTCCTTTGTCGCCGGCTCGACCATTCCCTACATCGTCCAGCAGAAATGGGTGACTCCGCTGGCCAATTTCTTCGAGCCGTCGCACGTGTTGCTGATGCTGGCATTCCTGATGTTGATTCTGGCAGAAGGCGGGCGAATTCCCATCGATAATCCATCGGGTCACTTTGAGTTGGCGATGATCGACGAATCCAAGGTGCTCGAGTACTCGGGTCGCGGTGCGGCGCTGGTGAAATGGGGTGGGCAGATGAAGTTCTTCGTGCTGCTCTGTATCTTTCTTAATGTGCTTGTCACGCCGTGGGGGCTCGCCGACGTACAGTCGCTGGCGCAGGTGTTGTTAGCGATTCCGCTGATTCTTGTCAAAATTCTTGTCTTTGTGCTGGTGTTGGTCGTGATCGAATCGTCGTTGTCAAAACTGCGCCTGTTTCGGATCACGGAGTTCTTGGGTGCGGCATTTATTACGTCGGTAGCCGCCATGATCACCCGGATTTTCTCGTTCTGAATCGATGACACGGCCATCATGAATCCAGGAACAGAAATACTGCTCGGAAACCTCAACGCCTTGGCCGGTGGGTTATTCCTGCTCTGCACGTTCGGCATGGTGGCGACGCGGCAGGTGCAGGGTTGCTTGCGCCTCTTTATCGCGCAGGCGTGGTTTCTAGTTGTGTCCGCCCTTTTGCTGAGCGTGTTACTCCATTCTTGGCATGTATTTGCCGTCGGGATCATCAATGCCATCAGCAAACCATTCCTCATCCCTTGGCTGTTGCGGCGGACGGTGCGCGATGAGGTATACAGCCGTCGCGAAATCGATCAGCTTGTTAACATCCCTACTTCCTTGTTGATTGCGCTCGCGCTTGCCATCGCCGGATTTTTTCTGGCCCAACCGCTGTTGCATGCTGCCGATGGCAGATTTGTGGCAGTGAATCTGCCCATCGGACTTGCCTGTCTTTTGCTGGGCGGGTACACAGCTTCCGTCCGTCGTGAAGCCGTGCCGCTGTTGCTGGGGCTGCTGGCAATGGAGGACTCGGCATTCTTCGCTGGCGTCGCCATTGTGCCGGAACTACCGCTGATTGCGGAATTGGCGATTGCCTTTGACGTCTTGATGTTGTCACTCATCGTTGGCCTGCTCACGCGCACCGTCCACGAGCACATCGGCACGACAGAGGTCGGTGCGCTTACGAAGCTGAAGGAGGAGTCGAAGCCTTGAGTCTGCTCGTGATTCTGGCATTGCCGCTGGCGGCTATGGCACTTTCCCTACTACCGCTCGGTCGCCGCGTCGCGCCGGCTGCGACTTTGTCAGCCGCGGTCACCGTGTTCATTCTCGCAATTCGCGCGGCTCTGCGTGCAGGCGCCGGCAATTCGATAGTGGCACTCCCGCACTGGATCGAACTCGATGGTTTCGGCGCATTGATCCTGTTGGTCGTCAGCCTTGTCGGCACGACCGCGGCCCTATTTTCCTTGGGTTACATGACCAAACACGCGCCTAACGAGCGGCGACTGCGTTTCTATTATGTCCATTTCAATTTGTTTTTCTTTGCGTTGCTCGCGGTTCCGCTCGTGGTCGAGCCGAATATCGAGTGGATCGCCCTCGAAATGACCGCTCTCTTTTCCGTGTTGCTGGTTGCTTATGAAAACACGCACGAGTCGCTGGAGGCGGCGTGGAAATACATCGCGTTGATGTTTATGGGTGCGGCCATCGCGTTGCTGGGATTTCTGATTTTGTTCTGGGCGTTCAAAACGGGGGGCGGTGAAACGTACTCTTGGAACGGGCTGCGCGACGTTGCGCCAAAAATGCCGCCGGTTCTGGTCAAGACGGCATTCCTGTTAATCCTCGTCGGATTTGGCATGAAGGCCGGCTTTGTTCCCGTCCACACTTGGTTGCCGGATGCGCATAGTCAAGCCCCGTCGCCAGTGTGCGCGATGTTGTCGGGCGTGAAGACAACCACCGCGCTCTACGTGATCCTGCGCCTAGTGCCATTGCTCCGCGCAGATCACATTGATGTGTGGTTGCTGACTGTCGGTTTGATCTCGGTCGGAGTCGCTTCGTTTCTGCTACTCCAGGTGCGCGACTACAAGCGCCTTTTTGCCTATTCCACGGTCGAACATATGGGAATCATCTTTACCGCTGCCGGACTCGGCGCGGTCGCCGGCCACTATGGTGCCATGATGCAAATCCTGACGCACAGCATCACGAAATCGTTTTGTTTTCTTGCTGCGGGCGCGGCCCTCTTAGCCGTGGAAACGCGCGAGATCGCTGCTGTGCGTGGTTTGATCAGAACCTCCCCGGCGGCCGGTGCAGCGATGTTGTTTGGCGGGCTGGCGATTGCCGGCGCGCCACCTTTTGCGGTGTTCCTCAGCGAATTCTCGATTCTCAAGGCGGGGCTTCTGCAAGGGCGCTACGTCGCGACGGTGTTGCTGGCTCTATTCATCGGCATCGCGTTTTTTGGTGTCCTTGTCCATGTCAACCGGATGGTCTTCGGCAAGCCGACCGGGAATCCGCATCCAATCCGCGTGCAACTGCCATTCAGTTGCGTGTTGACGTTGATCCTGGCTGCCGCGCCGATTGTAGTGTTGGGAGTGTATGTGCCCGAACCACTACATCAACTTTTGAATCAGGCCGCCTTGTGTCTGTCCCGGTAGGTTGCCATGAAGCCAATCGAATTGTCCGAACAAATTACTCAACGCTGGAAGGGACGGGCACGGGTCCTCCGCGACGCAAAGCACCCATGGTGCGACGTGGAATGTTTCCCGGACATTCTTCGCGAACTGGCGCGATGGTTATTTGCCGAACTGAGTTATCGTTTCGCGGGTCTGATCGTCGAGGAGGGAGAGAACGAGTGGGAATTGCGCTACGGATTCTACGGCCGACGCGATGAAGGCTTCGTTCAGCTCCTCGTTCGCCGTCCGCTTCCTGAGCGAACGTTCCCGAGCATCAGCGAGCACGTGCATGCGGCGGACTGGCACGAGCGCGAGGCGGAAGATTTATTCGGGCTGAGCTTTGAAGGGCATCCGCGCCTTGGCGATTTCATTCTCCACGACGACGCGTGGCAGGAGGGAGTCGAGCCGATGCGCCACAAATTCGACGGCAACAAACCTGTCACACAGCGCGCTCCCAAGGCTGACTGGCGTCCTCGTCGCATTGTCGAAGCACCGGGGGCGTTTGCCATGCCGATTGGACCGGTCTTCGGGGCGCTGACCGAGTCGGTCCATTTCCAACTGGAGACCGTTGGCGAGGATGTGATCCGCACCATCCCGCGCCTATTTTACAAGTATCGTGGCATCGAAAAAATCGCCGAGGGTCGCTCCGTCGAGGATGCCTTGCTGCTGGCGGAACGATTTTGCGGCACGTCAGCATTCGCCCACGGGTTCGCGTTTTGCCAGGCGGTCGAATCAATCTGTGGGGTGGAAGTTCCTGCCCGGGCGCGCACGTTGCGCGTGTTTGTGGCCGAGTTGGAGCGATACCGTCATCACGTTACTGCGATTGAAGGCATCTGCGAGTCAACCGCGCTGGCGGTAGCTGCCAGCCAGACGGCAATTTTGCAGGAGGAATTGCTACGGCTCTCGTGCGTCTTGACGGGCCACCGCTATTTGTTTGGATTGCTGGTGCCCGGCGGATTGACTCGCGACCTCCAAGACGGAGTTTGTCGAGAGACGCTCGCCACGGCCCAGAACATTCTCAGACGCCTCCAACAGATTGATAAGATGCTGCGGTTCTCCAGCAGTTTTCTTGACCGATTGGAGGAGGTCGGGATTGTCGGCGCCGATGAGGCTCGCAACCACGGATTGGTGGGTCCGGTGGCCCGCGCATCCGGTCTTGTGCGCGACCTGCGTAAAATTTTGCCTTATTCGGCTTACACTGAGCTGGCATTCGACGTGCCGACCGAGCGCGAAGGCGACGGGTACGCGCGATTGCGTATTTTGTTCGCCGAAGCGGTGCAATCCGTGCGGATCATGGAGCAGGCTTTTGCTGCACTGCGGGAGGGCCCGGTGTCCGTACCGTGTCCGCCAAAGTCGGGCGCCGCGTTGGGCTGGGTCGAAGCGGCGCGCGGAGCGGCATTTCAATGGGTGCGGATTGGCGACGACGGTTTGGTGGGCCGTTATCGGATCATGCCGCCTTCATTTGCCAACTGGCACGGTTTTCATTTGGCGGCCGAAAATTTCGCATTTCAGGATTTCCCAATCATCCTCGCGACCTTCGATCTGTCGGTAGCGGAAAACGATCGCTGAGGGAGAAGAAACAAGCATGAGCCAATGGGTTCGCAAAGGAATTCGGACTGGGATCAAGACGACGCGCTATCCCGCGGCGGCTGAGACCGCGCCGGGTGTCTCGCCCGGCTTGCCGGTCGGCGGAACGTTGGCAGCTTCTTTCCCAGCGGGCCGTTGTCCGACCGACGCGATCCGCCAAACCAGCGACATGGTGGCCGTGGATTATCGGCGTTGCATTCACTGCTTCCGTTGCGGTCGGGGCGTGCCGACTCCTCTCGAATGGAAGCCGGGTTATGAATGGGCTGCGTTGCCAGAGCAACGTCAAAACCCTCAAAGCCAATTGGGCGACGCATTTGCTCATTCTATCAATATCATCGTTGTGGATGTTGGCGACTGTGGCGCGTGCCTTCATGAGGTGAAGCAACTCAACAATCCGTACTACAACATGCACCGGCTCGGTTTTTTCCTCACGCCGACCCCGCGACTGGCGGACATTCTGCTCGTCGTCGGGCCGGTCACCGATCATATGCGGCTGCCATTGCAGAAGACGTACGACGCCATGCCGACACCGAAGCGTGTGGTCGCCGTCGGTGCTTGCGCGTTGTCAGGCAGCGTATTCGGGCCAAGCTTCGTTTGTTGTGGAGGCGTCAAGGATGTCTTGCCCGTGGACGTGGAAGTGCCGGGCAATCCTCCCCCGCCGCTGGCGATCCTGCATGGATTACTCGTGGCGGTTGGCCGGAAGCAGCCAGCGCCCATCATTTCTCCGGCAACCGCTGCTAGCCAAGAGGTGACGACACAATGAGTGCCATTGGTGCATGGATGGGTGCCTTCTTCATTCTGTGTAGTGCGGGCATCGTGCTCGCGCTGCTGATTCCCGACCGGCGGAATCCGCGATGGCTTGCTTGGATCGGCGGGCTGGCCTCGCTCGTCCTGCTGGGCGCAAGTGGGCAAACACTGTTCGGCGGAAACCCGTGGAGCATAACGCTGTGGACCGTGGCCGATTTGGGCACGCTGACGATCAATATGGACCGCCTGTCGGCGCTGTTCGCGTTCATCACAGGGTTGGTGTTCCTGCCGGTTTCGGTTTTTGCCGCTACCAATCTGCCGCGTTACGGGGGACGCTACAGCCTGAAGGTTTTCTCGGTGATGTATCTCGCTCTCCTTGCCTCCATCGTGTTGGTTCTGATCGCGTCGGACGTGCTGCTGTTCTTGCTGGCGTGGGAGGCGATGTCGATTCTGTGTTACCTGCTGGTCAACTATGAACACGAAGAATCGGACCATACGCGCGCCGGCTATCTGATGCTTGCGGTAAGCGAGGCGGGCGCGCTGGCAGCGGTGGTGGCGTTCCTGATCCTCGGTGTCTCGGCGGGGTCGCTGGCTTTTCCTACTCTCAAGTCATCCGCTGTCGGACTGGGTGCCGGCGCTCGCTGGACGGTGTTCCTGCTTTCGTTCTTCGGGTTCGGGGTGAAGGCGGGACTCGTGCCCGTCAATTTCTGGCTGCCGCGGGCTTACACCGCCGCGCCTTCCGCGTTCGTTCCGATCCTCGCGGGGGCAACGTTGAACCTCGGCTTCTACGGCATCGTGCGCATCAACACCGACCTGCTCCCGATGTCCATGGTCGGACCGGGCGTGGTCGTGATGATCGTCGGCACACTCTCGGCGCTGTTGGGAATCCTCTACGCGACGACCAACAATGACCTGAAAACCATGCTCGCCCACAGTTCCATTGAGAATGCGGGCATCATCGCGGTCGGCTTGGGCGCGGGGATGATTTTCATGGCCTACGGTTTGGTTGTGCCGGCGGGCATTGCGTTCGTCGCTGCGCTCTATCATTTGACGAACCACTCGCTTTACAAAGCGCTGCTGTTCCTGGGCGCAGGCACGGTGGAGCAACGCGTCGGCTTACGCGACCTCGACCGGCTGGGCGGCCTGATTCGACGAATGCCGTGGACGGCGCTGGCTTTTCTTGCGGGAGCGCTTTCCATTTCGGCGCTGCCGCCATTCAACGGCTTTGTAAGCGAATGGCTGACGCTGCAAACAATGTTGCGCAGCGCGGTACTGTCCTCGACGGGTGTGAAAGTCGTTTTTGCACTTTGCGGCGCCGGGTTGGCGCTCACGGCAGCACTGGCCGTGACGTGTTTCGTGAAAGCCTTCGCGATGGGCTTCCTGGGTATGCCCCGCTCGGATTCAGCCGAAAAGGTGGTCGAATCTCGACGGTCCGCGCTGGCCTCAATGGGGTTACTCGCAGGACTTTGTCTCGCGCTTGGCGTGCTGCCGACCTACGTTATCCCCGTTTTGAGTGAGGCGCTCACGCCGCTGACCGGTTCGAACACCGCCGATGCCCTCGTGCCGCCGTTCTTCTCGCACAGTCCCGAGCACGAACGATTGCCGGGCGCGTTCGCGGCGGAGTTTCACGATCTCGGCGCACAAGTGGGACAGTCAGTTATGCCAGGGCGCGGCCTCGTGGTATTGCATCGCGGCGGGAAGGAAAACCCGGTCGTGTTTGCGATGTCCACCTCATACACGCTGATTGTGTTGGCCGGTTTGTTGGGATTAAGCTGGGTTGTTGCTCGGTTCGTCTTGACGCGCCAGCGCAGCGTCGTGCGGCGGACTTGCTGGGATGGCGGCGTGCGGCGATTGTTGCCCGAAATGACGTACACCGCGACCGGGTTTTCCAACCCGGTACGTGTAATCTTCGACGCCGTCTTTCGTCCCGCCACCACGGAGGACACGCCACAGACTGTGGCCCAACATTTCCGAACGGCGATCCATCGCGAGCGGGAGGAAGTGTATATCATCGATCGGCTGATCGGCCGACCGGGCAAGGGCATGGCCCTGAAGATCGCGGGCGTCTTGGCGACGCTGCATCGCGGGCGGATCAACGTTTATATCGCCTACGCACTGCTGTCGTTGTTATTGGTGTTGTTGCTGTCGCTGCTGTGAGCAACAGCGGATGCAACAACACCTTTGCATCGACGCTGCGCCCGTTTCAGCGTGTTGAAAGTGAATTACCGGTAGCGTAAACTAAGAATCGACGGCGATGGAGTTCGCCGGCAACAGCGCTCCGAAAGCGTTCGGAGTTGATAACTCCTACTGATCCCGCAGCACGGGATTTGTAGGAGTTTTTTGTCGGATGAACATGTTGCAGGAAGCGAGTGGTTGATACGAAAGGGAGAAGAAGATGAGCGCTCAGGAAAGACCGGGGCGGGAGCATTTGGCAACCGAGGTGCGGTCGCGTCTTCAAACAGATCTCGGACCATATACTCGGGTCTTGCTCGAAAACGCCGTAGAGTCGATCTCGGAAATGTCAGACTTAGCCCTTGAAACCTTAGAGGCCGAATTGGCTAAGCCACCCGAACGCTTAGAAAGAGAATTGAGGAATCTTCACAGAAACATCCATAGAGAAACATCGGGGAATGGGTAGGTGTGTCGGACAAAATGCCTGAACAGAACAAAACGCCGGGAATAGATCGGCCGATGAACACGGGCGAAGCAAAGCGCTGCCGGTATTGCCAGAGCCGGGCGGGCAGTTGGCAAAAGATGGAGCATAGTATTTCACATTGGCCGCATATCCTGATCGTTCGCACTGAAGGTTGGGTCTGTGATTCCTGCCGGCAAACCACTTTCGATGATGACGTGCTGCACTTCTTTGGCCGCATGGCCGATAAATTACGCTCGGGCGACATCGACGGTCTGATGAGTCTGGGCGGCGATTATTTTTCCACAAGCTACATGCCGTTAATGAAACATGAACGTCGAACAGCCAAAACTTGATCGTCCAGAAACCACTCCGGCCTCAGATCAACTGAAGGAATACAGCCGCATCAAGCTGTCGCTCGCTGGCCAATTGCGTTTGCTCCGCGAGGTGGCCAAGAAATCCGGCGATGCTGCCCACGACAAGCAGTGCGAAGAATTGATGGTGAAATTGGCGGAGGATCGCTTCACCCTCGCGGTGCTCGGCCAGTTCAAGCGTGGTAAGAGTTCGCTGATGAACGCGATCATCGGACGCGAGTTGCTGCCAACCGGCGTCCTGCCGCTCACTTCGGCGATCACGGTGCTGAAATTCGGTCCCCAAGAGCGGCTCGTGGTGGAACGCGAAGGCTTCCAGTGGGCGGAGACTTTGCCACTCTCGCAACTCGAAGATTACGTAACTGAGCGCGGCAACCCGGGTAACCAGAGGCGAGTCAAGATTGCCACTATCGAAGTGCCAGTGCCGTTCCTGAGGCGTGGGCTGGAATTTGTGGACACGCCCGGAGTCGGCTCGGCCATCGTCGCGAACACTGCCACAACGTATGCCTTCGTCCCGCAATGCGATGCCGTGCTGTTTGTCACCAGCGTGGACACTCCGCTGACGAGCGTGGAGTTGGAGTTCCTTAAAGAAATCCGGCAATACGTTCACAAGATTTTCTTCGTCCTCAACAAGACCGACCTACTTGCAGAACCCGAGTGTCATGAAGTGCTCGAGTTTGTCACCCAAACGATCCGTGAACAGATGGGCGCGGCCAGCCAGCGTGTCTTTCCGCTATCCTGCAAACTCGCCGTTGCCGGGCAAGAAGGGTCAGGGCTGCCGGCGTTGCAGGACGAACTGGCGCGATTTCTCTCGGACGAAAAGATGGAAACATTCCTCACGAGCATCGCCGAGCGCGCGTTGCAGTTGAGTGAGATCGAGACGGATGACGCTCGGTTACCTGCGATTCGCAACAGCTTGTGCGAAAGTTTGGACCGACCGGGCCCGTCCGCGCCAACACCCACGGCGGAAGTTTCGAAGCCGGTTCTTCCGAAGCTCGCGCCACCGGAATCAGCCGTCGCCGTGAAAACTCGCAGTTGCCCGGTGTGCGATCACCTGAATCGCGTTGCTTTCGATTTGTTCTCGAAGTGGCAATACGCAATTGCTACCGACGAAAAGGCACAAATCAAGTTCGCTGACGAATTGGGCTTTTGCCCGTTGCACACGTGGCAACTCGATATGCTTTCGTCGCCGGTCGACGCATCCATCGGCTGTGCCAAGCTCGTCGAACGTGTCTCGCGTTTGTTGGTGGCGGCATCCAAACTGCCCGACCCACAAAGGGCCGTGCGCGACTTGACGCGCGACTTTAGAAATTGTCGCGTCTGCGGTCTCCTGCGCGAGGCCGAAAAGAGCCATACGGCGGAGCTTGCGGGGTTTCTGGCCGAGACCGCCGGGCGCGAATCCTATGCACGTTCACAAGGGGTCTGTCTGCGTCATCTGGCGTTGTTGATCGCCGCGTTGGACAACAAAGAGGTCGTGAACTTTCTTCTGACGGAAGCCGCACATCATTTCGAAGAAGTGGGGGAGGACATGCGGGCATTCGCGATGAAGACGGACGCGCTTCGTCGTTATCTTCGCAACAAAGACGAGGAGGACGCCTATCTGCGTGCGATCACTCATCTTGTCGGCAACCGAAGCGTTTGCGTCCCCTGGCCGAACGACGCGGAGATTTGATGACCACATTTTACTGCGCCAACTGTTGGAGAGAAGTACCGGAGTCGGCGACAATTTGTCCACATTGCGGCGACGACATGATCGCGCGCCAGGCCCGATCTGATTTCGTGGATAAACTGATTGCTGCACTTCGTCATCCTGAACCATTAACTCCTATGCGGGCCGCGTGGATTTTGGGAGAACGCCGCGAGCGCCAGGCCGTGCTCCCGTTGATCGAGACTTGCCGAAGCGCGGACAATGTGTTTCTTATGGTTGCTGTCGTCGAGGCACTGGGGAAAATCGGCCACCCGCAAGGCTTGGAAACATTACGCGAAGCCGCACGGCATCCCAACGCTCACCTGCGCCGCTCCGCAGAACTGGCGTTGGCACGCTGGAAGGAATGAACATAGGCAGCGCGCCGGTGCATTCCGGCGAAACGCCGATATTGACGAATCGCGGCACGGTCACTATTCTGACCGGCCAAGGCAATGGAGTTTGCCTGTGAATTTGCCCCACGAAAGTGTGGGGTTGATGACTCCTACTGACATGCGTCGGTAGGAGTTTTTTTGTCGAATCGATCAATCTGAAACTAATCATTCAGCCAGAAGGAGACACAAACATGACAGCATCCGCACAACAACTGCAGAAAACGGTCAAGCGTTACGAAAAGGACATTATCAAATTCTCACGCGACCTGACGGCGATCCCGGGCTTCAGCGGGACGGAAGGCCCGGTGTGCAAACGCATTGCGCAAGAAATGCGCAAAGTCGGGTTCGACAAGGTCTGGTTCGACAAAATGGGAAACGTCATCGGCCAGATCGGGCGCGGCAAAACCAAGATTATGATCGATGGACACATGGACACCGTTACCGTCGGCGACCCGAAGGCGTGGAAATGGGATCCATTCAAAGGGAAATTCGAGAAGGGCAAGATTTATGGTCGCGGCACGTCGGATCAACGCACGTCCATGGCTTCGATGGTCTATGGCGTAAAGGCAATCAAGGAACTCGGCTTGACCGGCGACTACACGCTGTGGGTCGTCGGCAGCGTAATGGAAGAGGATTGCGACGGGCTGCCGATGCTTCACATAATCGAAAAAGAAAGGATGGTGCCTGACTACGTTGTGCTGACCGAACCGACCAATCTGAGCGTATATCGCGGGCACCGTGGCCGCATGGAAATCCGGATCATCGTGAAGGGGCGTTCTTGTCACGGCGCTGATCCCTCGCGCGGCGATAATCCCGTGACCAAGATGAGCTATATCATCCAGGACATCGACAAGCTCAACCGAACCGGCCTGAAGGATGACAAATTTCTCGGCAAAGGTACGGTTTGCGTCAGTTGCATCGAGTGCAAGACACCGTCGCAATGTTCCGTGCCTGATGAATGCACGATTTATCTCGACCGGCGGATGACCAAAGGCGAAACCCCACAGTCGTCCGTGCGCGAAATCGAATCACTGCCGTCCGTCAAGAAGGCGAAAGCCAAGGTCGAGATTCTGCATTATGACGCGACCTCGTGGACGGGATTGAAGGTCGGCCAAGAAAAATTCTTCCCAACGTGGGTGTTCGAGGAAAACCATCCCCTCGTGAAGGCCGGCGTCAAGGCCGCCACGCAGGCGCTTGGCAAGAAACCACGCGTCAGCCGATGGGTTTTCTCGACGAACGGTGTTGCCACGGCTGGTCGCCACGGCATTCCGAGCATCGGGTTCGGTCCACAAAACGAAATCTATGCGCACTCCGTCGAGGAATTCGTGCCGGTCGACGCGTTGCTTAAAGCGGCGGCATTTTACGCACTAATTCCGCAGGCGATCTTGGAAGAGATGCACGGCAACCGAAAATAGGCACACTGAGGAAACGAACGTGAGCAAAATTACCAATATTCATGCGCGCGAAATTCTCGATTCGCGCGGCAACCCGACGGTTCAAGTCGACGTAATGCTGGCCAATGACGTATTCACACAGTCTGCCGTGCCCAGCGGCGCCAGCACTGGAGAGAGGGAAGCAATCGAACTGCGCGATGGCGATAAGAAGCGGTACGGCGGGAAAGGCGTCCTCAACGCCGTCGCGAATGTGAACAAAATCATTGCGCCAAAGCTCAAAGGCAAGTCTCCCGACGCGCAGAAGGAGATCGATCAGTTGATGACCCAGCTCGATGGTACCGACAACAAATCCAAGCTCGGCGCAAATGCAATGCTTGGAGTGTCGATGGCCATTTGTCGCGCGGCGGCGCTGGATGCAAAATTACCGCTCTATGCATACATCCGCAATCTCCACCGAGGCAAAGGTCAGTTTCTTCTTCCTGCGCCCATGATGAACGTGCTGAACGGCGGCGCGCACGCTACCAACAACGTGGATTTCCAAGAGTTCATGCTGTTTCCCGTCGGCGCACCAACATTTGCCGAAGCGCTACGTTGCGCGGCCGAGACGTTTCACACGCTCAAGAAAATTCTGCAGAAGCGCGGACTGGTCTCCGCGGTCGGCGATGAAGGCGGGTTTGCACCAAGCCTCAAGAAGAACGAGGAAGCGGTGGAATTGATTCTCGAAGCCATCGGCGAGGCAGGATACAAGGCGGGCACAGACATCGCCATCGCCATTGACCCGGCGGCAAGCGAGTTTTACGAGGATGGCGGTTACGTATTCAAGAAATCCGACAAATCACGGAAGAGCCCTGCCGAAATGGTGAACCTGTACGGCAACTGGATTCAGAAATATCCCATCGTGTCGCTCGAAGACGGAATGGGCGAGCGCGATCGCGAAGGCTGGATTGCCCTTACGAATACACTCGGCAAGAAACTGCAACTCGTAGGTGATGATAACTTCGTGACCAATCCGAAGATTTTCGCCGAAGGCATTCGAGCCCGGATCGCCAACGCGATTCTCATCAAGCTCAATCAAATCGGCACAGTGAGTGAGACGCTCGAAACGGTCGCAATGGCGCAGAAGGCCGGTTACGGCACCGTCATCTCGCATCGCTCTGGCGAGACAGAAGACGCGTTTATCGCCGACTTTGCCGTTGGCACTGGTGCGGGACAAATCAAGACCGGGTCACTTTGCCGTTCTGAACGCATCGCCAAGTACAATCGTTTGCTTGCGATTGAAGAAGAACTGGGCAAAGAGGCAAGCTATGGCGGCGCGGCATTCAAAGCTCGTTGGAAGTGATGGATCGATTTGGGAGCGCCGTAGCTTCGAACCCGCCGGCGAACCCCATTGTCAGGCGGACTGTGTTCGGGAGAAATCCGACCACATATCATTCGATGCGCGGCGCTCCCGTTTACCAAGACGGTTGTATTCATCTAAAACGATGGTAGAATCTGGTCAGGCAATGGAGTTTGCCTGCCCCGAAACGTTGGGGGAACCGCCTTCCGGTTGATGACTCCTATCGAAAAACGAATGGCATTCGGTAGCGTGTCATGGAAACAATAACAGCGACCAAGACCCTCGAACGGGAAAGCTCCGCCTCCGCCACCCTCGAGCCTTTCCGCAGCATCCTTTTTGAGGCATCGCAGAACGGAAACAGCGGATTGTCAACCGAGCCGCCCGACTTTTTCCGCGATTTGAATCTCGATCAAATCGTGGACGCCATCACTTCCGGCCGTGACGAGTACGATCTGAAGCCGTATTTTTACACACGTTTGACCAGCCTGGACGCGATCACGTATCGGCAAGAAATCATGCGCGACCTCGAACGCGCAGCGGTCTTTGAAAGTCTCAAATTGTTCGCGAAACAAATGCGCAGTGTGCGTCAGCACAGAGGCACTGCGGAGAAGGCGTATTACAAGTACGAAAAAGAAGCATGGCTTCTGGATGCCGTGGAAACGTATTGTGAGGCAGTCGCAGAGTTGCGTGACAATATGGATCAGGCCGAGATCGGCTCGCGCGGTCTGATGTCATTTCGAGCATATCTGGACCGGCACGCCGAATCTGATCAATTTGCACAACTCGTACAGGAAGCAGACGCGGTCAGCGCTGGTCTGTCGTCCATCCGTTACGCACTACTCATCAGAGATGGCAGCGTAACGGTGCGCCGATACGAATCCGAAATCGACTACAGCGCGGTTGTCGAACAAACCTTTGCCAGATTCAAACAAGGCGCAGTGAAAGACTACCGCGTCGGTTTCCCGGCTTACACGAATCTGAACCATGTCGAGGCCGCCGTGCTGGATCGTGTCGCGCTGCTCTATCCGGATGCGTTTCGCGCATTAGACGAATTCTGCGCAAAGCATGCGGATTTTCTGGACACCACGATCACGGTTTTCGACCGGGAGATCCAATTCTACATCGCCTATCTGGAATACATCGAACCGTTCAAACGGAAAGGACTGAATTTCTGTAATCCACAGATTTCCGATACCAGCAAGCACGTCAGCAATCGAGATGGTTTCGACCTGGCATTGGCCGGCAAACTCATTCGCGAGAACAAAGTGGTCGTCTGCAACGATTTCACGTTGAGCGGTCGGGAACGCATCTTCGTCGTTACCGGCCCGAATCAAGGCGGCAAGACGACGTTCTCCCGCACGTTTGGTCAGCTACATTATCTGGCAAGTTTGGGTTGCCCAGTGCCTGGTGTGGAGGCGAGGCTCTTTTTATTCGATCGACTTTTCGTTCATTTCGAACGCGCGGAAGACATCACAACCCTGCGCGGTAAATTGCAGGATGACCTCGTAAGGATTCACGCCATCCTCACCGAAGCCACGCCGAACAGCACCATTATCATTAACGAGATGGTCTCGTCCACAAGCGTGCAAGACGCCATCTTTCTGACCAGAAAAGTTCTGGAGCAAATATCGCAACTCGATTGCCTGTGCGTCTGCGTGACGTTCCTGGACGAACTGGCGTCGTTGAATGAAAAAACCGTCAGTATCGTCGCCGCCGTCGCGCGGGAAGACCCAACGATCCGCACTTACAAGTTGGAAAGGAGACCAGCCGACGGCCTCGCCTATGCCGTGGCCGTTGCCGAGAAATACCACCTGACCTACGACCAGTTGAGGGAGCGGCTCAAGCGATGAAAGCGCATCTGCTCTACCGCGACCGGGATTCTGATATGCAGGGCGAATTGCGGGCGCGGTATCCGTATCGGAATTACGAAATGCCAAAGCTTGTCCGGAACGAAGACGAGCTAACGCAGGATCTGGAATTGAAGACGCTGTTTCGCGCCATGGCCGGCGACGATGACTTTTTGTATCAAGTGTCACGGCAGGCGGTCCTTTCTGGTTTGCAGGACGATATTGAAACCATCCTTTATCGCCAGGCGGTCCTAAAGGATTGTCTGCGGAATGAGGCCTTCGTCAGGACGATCTACGATCTGGCGGTCGAGGCGATTGAACGGCAACGACGACGTTGGCTGAGTCTGTCCAGCTCGTATCCAAGCACCATCTTGTATGAAGCTGGCGAATTGTTGCGTATCTACACGGATGTGCTCGGCAAGTTACTCGCCGTCGCCAATGAGCATGCGCACACATTCGAATCGGATGGGTTTACGACGTTTTTCAGGATGCTCAAGGCGGAATTGACGGATGACTATTTCGCCGAGATCAGAACTCGTCTCAGGGAATTGAAGTTTCGCGGCGGCGTTCTGGTGAGCGCCGAATTGGGTAGGGGAAACCAATGCACGAATTATGTTTTGCGTTACTCCCCGCACGGCAAACCTCGTTGGATCGAATGGATTTTCTCTCGTCAGCCGGCTGCCTACACCTATCGCCTTGCTGATCGCGACGAGGCGGGCGCTCGGGCGTTGTCCGAAATGCGCCACCGCGGGATCAATCTGGTGGCGAACGCCGCGGCGCAATCTGCCGATCACATGCTGAACTTTTTCGCCACGCTGCGGACCGAACTGGCGTTTTATCTCGGCTGCATGAATTTGCACCGGCAACTCGCCCAACGCAGCGCAGCCGTATGCTACCCGGCTCCAGTTGCGCCGGGCAGTCGAGAGCATTCGTGTGTTGGACTTCGCGACGCTTGTCTCGTGCTCACGCTGAATCGGGAAGTGATCGGAAACGAGATGGAGGCGGACGGCAAGAGTCTGGTGATCATCACCGGCGCGAATCAGGGCGGGAAATCCACGTTCTTGCGCGGCATCGGGTTGGCGCAACTGATGATGCAGTGCGGCATGTTTGTCGCCGCCGAATCGTTCCGCGCTGACATTTGCCGCCATCTGTTCACGCATTACAGACGCGAAGAAGATGCCACGATGACCAGTGGGAAATTCGATGAAGAATTGAAACGCATGAGCGCCATCGCCGACACGCTGAAACCGGATTCGCTGCTGTTGTTCAACGAATCGTTCGCTGCGACCAATGAACGGGAAGGCTCGGAGATCGCACGGCAAATCATCCGCGCGCTACTGGAAACGCGCGTCAAAATCTTCTTCGTGACGCATCAGTACGGCTTCGCTCACGGTCTCAACGGCGACGCGGCCGGCCGCGTTCTCTTCCTACGCGCCGAACGCCAACCCGACGGCACGCGCACTTACAAACTGCTGCCCGGCGAACCGCTGGAAACCAGCTTTGGCGTGGATTTGTATAAGGAGATTTTCACCGGTGCGGAGGCGAATACTCACCACGGCTAATTGCTTCTGCTCAGTCAGCGAGCAACCGAGTAAATCCTGCAGTCGATAAGCGAATTTTAAGAGACTCCAAGGCCCTGGCGGCTTCGTTTCGGACGCGCTCTTCCGGGTCTCGGAGTACGAGTTGTAATCCCTGAACAGCTTCGTCGCCGCCGATCTCGCCCAACGCAACGGCGACTTCCCATCGCACTCGCTCTTCTTTGTCATGCAGAGCGGCAATCAATGCGCCAACCGCGCGAGGTTCACCGATTCTTCCGAGCGCTCGGACCGCCTCCCAGCGGACTTGCGCCTCCCGGTCATTCAATGCAGCCAACAGCGGCTTGATGGCGCGAGCGTCGCCCAAGTTCCCAAGGGCGCGGGTCGCTTCCCAACGCACCCATTGATCGGGATCACACATCGCCGAGACGAGCGCTTCGGTGGCGCGCTCGCCGCCAATGTTCCCCAAAGCATGCGCTACTTCCCAACGTACCCAAACATCCGGGTCGCGCAGGGTGGCGATTAGCGGCTTAACGGCGCGTTGTCCACCAATGCTCGCCAATGCCTTCGCGGCATGCCAGCGCACCGTCCAATCCGGGACGCGTAGCTCGGCGATGTGAACATCCTCTGTTGTCAGCATGTTCATTTCCGATTTGGCGCGAGTTGTTGACGAATCTTCAGCAGATTTGCCACGGCGGATTCCAGCCGGGCGATTTCCGGGGAGACGCTGGCTGTGTCTTCGGTCCGGCGACAACGGGCGGTTTCGATGGCGGTGCGCGTGGTCTGAATGGCACCTTGCAGACGATCTTCCAGCGCGATGCGGAAGCTCTGAACGCTCCTTGCCAAGTTCTCCAGAAGACCCGATTGAAGGTCGCCAACATTGCGGGTGACGAGATAATTCACCTGTTCCGTGACGCGGCGACGAATGCGGGCGTGGCGAAATCTCTGCGGGAGTAGCCGGTCTATCCACGATGGCGGGATCGAACTGACCGACGTGAAGATCCATTGCCGCGTACGCCAGTGCGGCCGGCTGCTGGCCAACGCAATTTCCGCCGCCGGTGGTTCAAACGGCAAGTCGAACAATTTCGCCACGAGGTGGTGAACGGAAGCAATGAGTTCATCCGCCCGGCGGCGGTGAGGCAGCAAGGCTTCGTGCAATTCCCGCTCACACATCTGGTGCGCCGCACCAAATTCGCGCTCGAAGAAACTGGGAATGGCGTCCGCAATGGCTTTGCGGGTTGAGTCTTCGGTCCACCTTGCACGATCGTGTTCCGCGCTCGCTTGCACGATCCCGTGCAGGAATTTGAAGCTCTTGGGCAACAATTGATCGGCGCGTTCGCCAATGGACTTGGCTAGGCGTTTTTCTTCCTGTGCCAGCCGGGTCAACAGCACAATACGTTGTTCTTCAATATGAATGAGGCTTTGCTCGAATTGCCGAACGCGCTCGTCGAGGTCAGCGAGCGGCAACTGCAGGGAGCGACGGGTCAGTTCCAGCCGGCTCTGCACGTCGGCAAGAATGTCGTGCGCTTGGCGGGCAATCGCGTGATTCAACACGTCGGTCTTTTCGTTGAGCAGGAATTCTACGATGCGGTGTTCGATCTCGGCCATGCCGCTGCGTTGCCAGCCGGCGGCATCTTGGTCCTGCCGAGCATTCAAGCCTTGCCGGGCCGAAGCGCAGAAGATTACCGGCGACTCGAACCCGGCTTGTTCACGCAACATCCGCTGGAGAAATGCCACAGCGGTAACGCGTTCATCGGCGTCGAGGTAGTCAACCTTGTTGAGGATGAAGAACACGCGAGCCAGTTTGCTGCGTACATGCTTGAGAAATTCAATCTCGACCTCCGTCACTGGCGGATCAGCGGACACGACGAACAATGCGGCATCGCACTGCGGCAGGAAGTTCAAGGTGGCCTCGGTATTGTGCCGAAACGTCGAACCGATACCAGGCGTGTCGATTAAGGCCAAGCCTTGACGGAGTACTGTTGCCGGGTATGTCACTTCGACCTGTTGCACGCCGAGTCGGTTGTGCGGATTGGCTTCCTCGGTGACGAATTTCTCCAGGAACTCCACCAGTGCGTCGGCATCCGGCCCAGCAAACCGCTCGTTGGGCTTGTTGGTCTCAAAAACGACGCGCGCCGTCAGTTGTTCGCCGCCGTGAAGAAATGTCGGAATCGAAGTGAGCGGCACGACAGCGGCGGGCAATACCGGCGCGCCGAGCAACGCATTGATCAACGTGCTCTTGCCGCGCTTGAATTGGCCAAGGACGGCGAGATGACACCGTTCTTCACGGAGACGTTCCTGCAACGCGTCCAGTCTATCACGGTCGGCTTTAAATTCCGCGCCGAGTGCCGCGATGCGTTCGTTGGCCTGGCGTAAAAGGTCGGGTAAACGACTGTTGTGGGGAGGTGCGATCTCCACCGTCTCGGTTATGTCCAGATTGTCAATCTGCATTTGCTGACTGCTCCTGAATGAGGTTCTTTGCCTCAACAGGAGTCATCAGCCAACCGGCGATTCAGGTGGACTCCATCACCTTCTGGAGCAGAACCATGCCCCAGACTGATTAGGAAACTACTACCAACCGTCCGGTGCCTTGTCAACGATGGCCGTCCGGTAGTCGAGCGTGGCGTAACCTTACCGTGCCGCGTCCAAACGTCGAGTTCGCCGCGCCGATAGGCGTCCCGCCCGACTTCGCGTACTGCGCGACATACTTGAAGCGGCGTTCGTAAGAAATTGATGGCTGATTATCAAGCACTTACAAAGAAACAGTTTTTGGGGCGGTATTACTGCAGGTGACATCATCGCCTAGGTGCCCGGACCGACTTAACCGGGGCGCGAATGGATGAACCACTTTGTTGAAACGAGCCGTGTAGTTAAGGCAAGAGGCAAATTGTGCCCCGAACAAATATTGAGGTTTGAGATGAAGTCGGAACAGCGGCTGCAAGTGAAAGAATAGATGGGTAAGTCACAAATGAGGAAAGCGCTGGAACGCGAACGGGATTCGATGAGTCCTTGGATCGTGCTCCTTGCCGGTTGTCTTACCGTTTTGTCCTGTGCGCAGATATTGGGAGCGCCACTGTTTTGGGGCATTTCATTTATCGCCATAGTGGCTTACCGGTTCTGGTTGGTGTTTCTGAAAAACGCACTGGAGAACGACTTCGGAATCATTGACCGGTTGTGCCTAAGTCTTTACACTGTGCCGTCATGGGGAAGAAAACTCCTGCAACTCCGGCAGCGAAACCTTCCGCGCTGGTGGATACGCGCGTCATCTATTGCGGCGATAATCTGGAACAACTCCGAAAGTTACCCGATGCGTGCGTCGATCTCATCTACATCGACCCGCCGTTCAACTCGAACCGCAACTACGAGGTCTTCTGGGGCGAGACGAAAGAAAAACGCGCCTTTGAAGACCGGCATGCCTCGACGCAAGCGTACATCGAATTCATGCGCCCGCGTTGTCTCGAGATGCACCGGGTTCTGAAACCGACCGGCAGCTTCTACTATCACTGCGATTGGCACGCCTCCCATTACGTCAAAGTCATGCTCGACCAGATTTTCGGGGAGAACCAGTTTCAGAATGAGATTGTGTGGAAGCGGAGCAGTGCGCACAGCGATTCCACCAGCTACGGCGCGAACCACGACACAATTTTCTTCTACACGGCCGGCAAGAAATGGACTTGGAACAAACAGTTCACGACGTACTCTGAGGGCTATGTCGAGGAGAATTACCGCTACAAAGACGAAAGCGGACGCCGCTTCCGTGTTTCCGATATGACAGCGAACAAGCCCGGCGGCGACGTTTCCTACGAATGGACGACCCCAGAGGGCGCGAAGGTCAAACCGTACAAAGGCCGCTACTGGGCATACTCCAAAGAGAAGATGAAGGAGATGGAAGTGGCGGGTCAGATATACTATCGCACTACCGGCATGCCCATGTTGAAGCATTACCTCGATGAGATGCCGGGCGTCCCGCTACAAACATTTTGGGACGACATCAAGCCGGTAATCTCAGGCAGCGAAGAGCGTCTCGGCTACCCGACGCAGAAGCCACTTGCATTACTTGATCGAATCGTCAAGGCCAGCAGCAACGAAAACGACATTATACTGGACGCGTTCTGCGGTTGCGGCACGGCGTTGGTGGCTGCACAGACACTCAAACGGCAGTGGATCGGCATTGATATTTCGCCAACATCCTGTCGAGTCATGGCGAAGCGGCTGCGCGACGTGTGTTACATGAAGGAAGATGAACAACTGTGGCGCGCCGGCAAAGGTTTCGTCGTTCGCAACCTGCCGTGGACAGTCGAGAAACTCCGGGAGATTCCGCCGTTTGAATTCGAGAACTGGGCAGTCATTGCTCTCGGCGGCATCCCCAACAAAGCGCAAGTTGGTGATATGGGCATTGACGGTCGCATCTTCCCGGTCAGCGCCGCGCCCAAACACGTCGGCAAGGAAACCGGCCATCTCGATTTCATGGACGTGTGGTATCCGATTCAGGTGAAGCAGAGGGACAAGGTCGGTCGCCCCGACGTTGATCAGTTCGAAGCCGTGATGACACGGGAAGACCGCACCAAAGGCTTCTTCGTCGCGTTCGATTATTCTAGTGACGCGCTCACGGAGATCGACCGGTATTTCAAGAAGTCCGGCAAAGCGATCATCCCGCTTACTGTGCGCGAAATCCTCGACGAACAAATCGCAAAGAAGTTAGCGTGACAATCGACGACTGGAATTTCGACCCCGTACCAGACTGCGAACTCATTCCCTGCTGTTATTGGGAGTATGCGCGTGAATCGCAATTCATTTGGTTCACGCATAAAATGCTTTCCATCCACAGTAAAAAGCGAAAGAGGCGAGAGACGCTTTGGGATACAGCCATAGAAGATAGTCATTTGAAGCTACAGACCATTTTCCCTCATCAACGAATTTTTCTGTATGATCCGGAATTACACGAGTGTTCCCCCCGCTTCACGCGAACACACCCCATCAGGTATTGTGGCGGAGGCATCCGGTCCCGATAGCATTGCTGCCGCTGCGGGTCGCGACGTGCATTTACATTTCGGAGAGAAGCAGAAGCCGCGAGGTCGGGCAAAGCCGCCGGCAGATGTGATTTCGGAGGATCAAGGCATACGACTTAAATCGCTGATGGATGAAATCATTGAACTTGATTCGGCAAGCTATGGCCGGCGTCTGAGCCCGTCTCAGCTCCAACAGAAGTGGTGGGGTGCGCTTGCGAAAGTCGTACCCAATACTACGTACAAGAATTATTCGCAAAAGAGGTTTGAAAGGGCCATGAAGTGGCTGCGCGAGCAACGCGGGAGACTTCTCGCTGGAGTCGCGCCAGACGAACCAGAGTTGTCTCGAACAGCAGCCATTCGCGCGATCCACGTCCATATCACACGACGTAAACTAGATAAGCTTTCCTACTACGCAGAATTGTCAGACCGGTTGGGTATATCGCCACCGTTCCATTCCAGCAAAGATCTCTCGGACTACGATCTTCAGCGCGTTTACCTAGCGGTGCGTCGCGACGCAAAAAGCAGCTAAACGCGACGAGGAAACCTTCGGCAAGTCCAGCGGTAAGCCTTCGCTATGTTTCGCTCTGCAAGGTTGGCTCTCGCGATTCACATTTGGATACTATTCGCATCGGCAGCGCAGCGAAGACCGGTGTAGAGGATGTTGACGAGGGCGGGAGGGTTGGCGCGGCGCATGGCGCAACGGAACTCCAGTCGGTTGCGGCGCAGGCACGCGCCACCGCGGGCGATGCGACCGACACCGCTCGTGGGTGGACGGAGGTCGCCGTCGGCATAACGCTGGTACACATCGGGCTGATACCAGTCGGCACACCATTCCTCGACGTTACCGACCATTTGGAAGACGCCATAGGGTGAGCGGCCTTCAGGAAACGCATCGACCGGCGCGGTGGTTTCGTCACGACCACGATTGCTCCACCAGCGCACCCAATCCGGCCGCCAGTCATTGCCCCAGGGAAACAGGCGAGCGTCTGTCCCGCGCGCGGCTTTCTCCCATTCGATCTCGGTCGGCAATCGCAGACGCGCCCATTCGCAGTAGGCGGTCGCGCCGTACCACGAAACGTTGACCACGGGATGACGTTCAAAACCGGGCGCAACCTGGTACGGCTCGTTCTCAGCGTGTGGGATGATAATGCGTTCGTTCCACGGCAACCAGTGTTCGAGTTGCTGCGGCGTCGGACGCGCATCGGACAAGAACCGGGCAAACTGTTCGTTGGTGACGGCGTGCATGCCAATGTAGTAGAGCGGCGTCCAGCCGGTGAACTGCGGCGCCTCGTGGCTCAACGCGAATTGCTCACCGTCTTTGTCCATGCGAACGGCGGCTTCGATGTCTTCGGGCGTCGATCCCATAGTGAAAGTGCCTATCGGAATCAGGCGCATCAACGAGCCGTCACGTGGGTTGGTCCATGTCTCTGGTAAAGACATTGAGAGAACTTTAACGCCGGGCGAATCGTTCCGCGAGGTTGACTTTGGGGGTGAGTGCTGGCAATCTAATAATGTAAACAGTGCCGATGGAGTTCGGCCAACGTCGTTCTACCGACGACTAATGACTCCTACTGAAACAAAGGTTTCGGTAGGAGTTTTTTAATTCGTGGAGGTCGCCATGAACAAGACGTTAGCGATGATGCTCCGACTCCAAGAGTTGACGCTCCGTGCCCGTCGCTCTGGAGGCCCGGCAGGCGTCGAGAAGGATATTCTGCGCTTGCGCGGCGCCATCCCAGAAGAATACCTGAGCCGATTTGACCGTCTGCTACAACGCCGGCGCGTTGCTGTGGCTGGGATTTCGCAGTCGGGCGCATGTGGCGCATGCCATTTGCAGTTGCCGGTCGGCGACATCTGGCTGGTACGGGAGGCCAGCGAAATTCTGGCATCCTGTCCACATTGCGGATGTTTTCTTTACGATCCGCAAAGAAAAACTGGTGGGGCAGAGGTGATCGCATGAAGATCCTCATCATCTCTGACATTCACAGTAATTACGAAGCGCTGCTTGCAGTAGCGAACGCAGAAAAACACGTTGATCAGATATGGTGTCTTGGCGACTTGGTGGATTACGGGCCTCAGCCGGCCGAGGTCGTACAATGGGTGCGGCATCGCGCGCAACTCTGCGTGCGCGGCAATCACGATTTTGCACTCGCCTTCAACGAGGACTGCCATTGCGGCAAGCGATTCCGGGAGTTGTCGAGAGAATCGCGCGAGATGAACCGTCAGTTATTGACGCCCGAGCAAATTGCTTATCTACAACTGCTGCCGGAAACCGAGGAGATCGTGTTGGAGAATTGCCGATTCCGTATTGCCCACGCCACACCCAGCGGCAATCTATACCGGTATCTTCTGCCGGGAACGACCGACATTGAACTGGCCGCCGAAATAGAATGCATCTTGGCCGACGTGGTCTTTTGCGGCCACACGCACTTCCCCATGATTCGCAAAGTCGGCAGCAAACTATTCGTGAATCCTGGCAGTGTCGGCCAGCCACGCGACGGCGATCCGCGTGCCAGCTACGCGATTTGGGACGAGGGTGTAGTCAAACTCAGGCGCACGCAATACGACATCAGCAAAACCGTTGAGAAGTTGCAGGGCTGTTCTCTGTCACCGGGAATGGCCGACCAACTGGCCATGGTTCTCCAGACCGGCGGAACGAACGTGTGAGGAATGAATGATGAAGTCGAATCGCAAGTTGGCTTCGATAAAACAGCAAGCCGCAGGAATGGCTGTGCTGTCAGTTGTGTTTCTCGGAGTCGGCGTTTGGTTATGGACTGTGAAGATGAGCATCACTCACGTGACAGGGATCATCTTCTGCATTTGGGGTGCAAGCGGGATGTTCTTCGCGATCAGAGCCTATCTGCGTGCGCATCGCCCAAATCGGCTTGGCTTGGTTGATGGAGATGAGAACCAATGAGGGCGCTACGCACTCACGTGGAGGTCTTCTGATGGGCTCGTTTGATCGATTTGCCAGAAGGCTCGAAACGGTCGACGAAACGCCCGAACCATTTCGCAGTCCGCTTGTTTCCGAACTGTCGTCGGAAGATTCAGTGCAACTCTTGGTGTTCGGGCCGCGAAGCGAGTCGTTTGGAGACTTTTCCCCGGGTACAGTGCTGGCCATTACCAGCCGCCGGTGGATTGTCGTCTCGGAGCAACAGCGCGGCGGCGTGACCGTAGTGAGTAGCAACTTCGCCAACACGCTGTTCGTTGAGCTGACCATCGTCCTTCTTTTTGGAAAATTGCGAATCGCGTTTGTCGCGGACGCCAAGGCTCAATCCGTCGAGATGGAGTTCAACACCGTCATGCGCCGGCTCTACACGCAAGCCGCACAGTTGCTGCTGGATAAGATGGATACTTCGCTGACCACACCACACGACAATACATCCCCTGATACAATGGGATTTCTCGATCCGTTACCATACAAGTTTCGCAATGCCGTCCCGCGTTTCACGCCAGTCGGTCAGCAAATCTTGACCGTCGAATACTGGCCCGCACTTTACGGACGCAAAATGCGATTCTTCCAATACGAGGTTGTGCCCGAAGGTGTGCTGGTTCTCACTGATCGCGAGTTGATGTTGCTATCCGAGGAGAAAACGTGGTCGTGGACTCGGATCGCACGCCAACCCAAACACGGCTACATCGTCACGCATTGCCCACTCTCTCGGTTGGCTGACTTTTGGATTACCGAGCACGACCAGCTCATCACGCTCCAATTGGAAATGCGAGTGCCGAATGGATGTGGTCCTGTCGGCTTTGATCTCTCGCCAGAGCAGCGCACGGCAGTCGTGGCGTTGATGGAACGGGCGGTGCAGGTGCGCGCCGCAGGAGCCGAAGTGGCGTGAAGCGCGTGCCGTCCAAGTCCGTTCACCGTCCCGACCTTTACGTGTTTGACGAGCGCGTCACCGAGCGGCAACCTGTGTTGCCGCTGGTGAAACCCGTGAAATTCCGCTTCCATGCGCCCGAAGCGGAAGATGTCTGGCTCGTAGGGAAGTTCAATCGCCGCGGATTTAAGAACCATGCGATGAAAAGAACGGTAGACGGTTACTGGGAATCCTCAATTGAGTTGCCCCGCGGCCATTATGAGTACCACTTCCTTGTGGATGGTGTACCGACCGCCGATCCGCACGCCATTGCGCGCGTGCCGGATGACTTGGGTGGATTCAATAGCGTGGTGGAGGTTGGATGAGCGATACGGAACGCGCATACACGAACATTTTTTCGACCGAGATGCGTCACGGTTTCAACGAGAATCACCAGCGTCATCTGCGCACGACGTTCCAGTACATTGACGGACTGCTGAGCGAGACCGAATCCATCCTGGCCAGCGCTGACTCGGCGTCGCCGTTCAGCCATTACGGCGCGGACTCCACGCCACTCCAACGCAAGGTGGCGCACGACTACATCGCCCGTATCCGCGAGGCCATGCGCCGTGTGCTGACGGAACTGGAAATCCCGTTGCGGTCGCCGCACTGCGGCGCGTTATGGGCCGCGCGCACGCAATTGATGGGCGTCGGCATCAGCCTTTCCGAACTTGAAGCCCGATACCTGCGCGGTTATGGCGCTCTCGCGGATGGCGCCGCCGTTAAGCTGGATCAAATCCGCTCAGAACTACAGGGGCTGGTGACGCGCTTGGAAAACTATCTTGCCGGCAGCGAGGCCGGCGATCTACAAGCGCGGTTACAGCGACTCGAACAGACCACCGACGAAGTGCGCCTGTTGCGCGAACTCGAACGGATCGGCACGGCTCACGGACTCGTGGAGTTTCGCGCCGCGATCACCGCGTTGCTCGACCGGCTCGAAGCAACAACCTTTGAGATCGGCGTATTCGGCCGCGTCAGTTCCGGCAAGTCTTCGTTGTTGAATCATCTGCTCGGCGGTGAATATCTGCCAGTTGGTGTGACGCCGGTAACGGCGCTGCCCACGCGAATCCAGTACGGACCGGTTTCGCAAGCAGTTATCGAGTTTGCCGAACGCGCGCCTGTCACGGTTGATCTGTCGCGTTTGGCGGAGTTTTGCGCCGAGCAGCAGAATCCCGGGAACACCAAGCACGTCGCCCGCATTCACGTTGCGTTGCCGGCTTCGTCGCTGCGCGAGGGCATCACGTTCGTGGACACACCGGGCCTCGGGTCCCTGGCCGTAGCCGGTGCCGAAGAAACCGTTGCCTACCTGCCGCGCTGCGATCTCGGCATCGTGCTGATTGACGCCGCTTCGACGTTGACGCATGAAGATTTGGTCGTCATCGAGGCGCTATACCGTTCGGGCGCGACCGCGATGGTGTTGCTCAGCAAAGCCGACTTGCTCACACGCGAGGAACGCGAACACGCCGTCGCGTACGTACTCCGGCAACTTCAAGAGCAGGCGCAACTCGATCTGCCGGTTCATCTGGTTAGTGTGCGCGGAGCGGATGCAGCGCTGTGCGACCATTGGTTTGGAAACGAATTGCAGCCGGTTCTGGCGCGACACAAAGAACTGGGTGCCGCTGCTCTGAAACGAAAGATTGGCGGTCTGTGCGAGGCTGTTGCCGGGGCACTTCAACACCGGTTGCAGATGCAGAGCGGTACGGGGTTCCTTGAAGCCGGTCCGCAAAGGGAAGCGGCGCTGCGAGCCTTGCGCGATGCGGACACTTTGCTGGAAGCTGCTGAGCGCAACGCGCGGGATGCCGCGCGCGACATAACCGAGTTGGTCACGCCGATTCTCGACAGCGTTACCCGATGTCTCGCCGACGGACACAATGGCGCACACGCCGATGCAGCGGCTATCTTCACGGCGGCGGCATCCCAACAAATCAATAACGCGACTGGCCCGCTGTGCCAACAACTGAACGATCTCCGTTCGCGGCTCGCGGACGCTCTTCATTCGGCAGAGGAAGCAACCGCGCGGCGCTCCGATGTCTTTGACGCCTTGCCGGCGCTGGCAGGACTGCCCGGTTTTGACCTCGCCCCGGTGCTGACCAATTTGAAAGGGTTAGCGCCGCCATTGCCGGTGCGCTGGAACGCAGACCTGCGACGGCGCTGGCTACGCCGACACTTGGACGAACAAGCTGAACATGAACTAGGCGAGGTCCTCGACCGGTACGGTCAACGTCTCCGGCATTGGGCGCGGGAGACGGTGGCTGGATTGCGCGATGCGTTCACCGTCAGGGCGGATGTTTGCCTCGCGCAGTTGGACGTGATCGGCGAATCGACGAAACCGGGTGGACCGGCCATGGAAGAAGACCTGCACAGTTTGGAACAGTGGGGACAATGAAGCTCATCGGACGCGACAAGGAACTGGCTATTGTGCGCGAGCATTTGCGCGTGGGCAAGAACCTTGTCGTATTCGGCGTGAAAGGCGTCGGCAAATCGGCGCTGGTCACGGAAGCACTGCAGAATGCTCCCAATGCGCTGTACTGCGCCGACACTGCGACGCTGAAGACAGCTTGCGAATCACTACTGACACAACTCAATCTGACGGTGGCCGAAGCAGACAACGTCGCGCGCAAACGCGCAATTCTGAAGGCGACCGCCCGCAAGAACTGCTGCTTCATCTTCGATCATGTCGGCTGGGTCAGCCCGAAGCTCTCGTCATTTCTGGAGAACATCCAAGAATCGCACCCGATGATTGTCGTTACGCGCAGTATCGCGTGGTCGGACATGGGGCACCTGAGAATGATACTTTGGGACTTCGACCAACTCGAACTCGCGTCGCTTTCCCATGCTGCGACACTGCAAGTGCTGCGCGCCCAAATAAAGCGGCTCAATTTGAGCGTGCCGGACCGTGAACGTTTTGAGGCCGATGTGCTGCGTATTGCGGGTCACAATCTCCACGTGCTGATGGAGCTTTGCCAGCAGGCCGCCAGCGGCAAATACGTTTTCGGAAAGTACCTTTCCACCCAGCTACTCGATCTTGACCGCCGTATCAAGGAATTGCATCTCCGATGAAACAGCAAAACACTGAACGACACTGAGGCCAAACATTTGGCAGATCGCCCTCAAACGGCGGACGTTGGTGTCTTCAAACGCCTCGGCCGACGAAGCCGTCTTGTCCAACCCCACCTTACGACTGCCCTCTGCTGAGTGGGGTGATGATGATGGAAGCAACGAAAGGTCTGCCGCGGTCGAGATCGCCATAGCGTCGGGGGAGGACGTGGACCGTGGCGAGTTCGCTTTCCCGGAGCAAATCGGTCAAGCGACCGAGACGCCAACCCAAGATCACCACATCGGCGGTGGAGAAGGCGAGCGCGAGTCTCTGCGGCGGGGTGTTCTTGTCCTCGTCGGCGTCCGGGTTGGCTTCCAGGGTGTAATCAATCAACTGGCTGGTGTGGAAACCGTGGCGGCACTCCTCATCGAGCTGGAACTCGATGCAAACGCAATACTTTACGGAGGTGGTATAGCAGTCGTCTTTGGTGGGGTGCATGGGGGGGATTGATGGTTGAAAGTTCAGACGCCAATGCCGCGAGAGTGGCCGGTGTCGCCGGCCGGGGTGATGCCCCAACCGAGTTTGCGGCGTGCTGCCGGTTTTTCTTGAAGAGATTCTTTGACCGCGCGTGACCGTTTGATTTTCTGAGTTGGTGCGACAGTCTCAGGCTGTTTGATGGATTCGGTTTGCGGGAGCTTTTCCGCGAGAACTTCCTTTTGCTCAACGCCGGACCGTTCGCGAAGCCAGCGATGCACATCCTCAACCACCTGAGAGAGCCGTTGCACCGAAGACAAACGCGTGGCGCGAAACACTCGCGGCGACTGACGCATCGGGCGCATCTTACGAAAATCTTGGTGCGCCGTGGATACTGAGGTGGCAGTGTTTTTCTCTTGCTGCGGTTGCCGCAGGAAACCGAGCTTGGCCAGGTCATCGCGCAGGCCTTGGAGTTCGACGGCAGCTTTGCGTTCGTGGGAATCCGTGACGCGTCGAGCGAGCAACTCGGCATCATCGGTGAAGACTTGGACGCGTTTGCGCCCGCGAGAAATGGAAACGTAGAACTGTTCGCGATTCACCGCCCCGAACGAGCGCGACGACGCGACCAAGTACACGTCATCGACGGTCTTGCTTTGTGACGAGTGTGAGGTGACAGCGTACCCGTGCGTAAAAGTGTTGTAGGCGCTTGGCAATACCCGCCCATCGGCCAACGTAATGGAGCCATAGCGGATCTCCCGGACTTGCACGCGCTCGCCGTTGATGAATTCTTTACCCTGGTTGGCTTGCAGCAACAGCCAATCGCCAGCGGCGATTTTCAATTCACGGGATTCACCCACATCGAATGAGGCGGCGCAACTGGCCGGGATGAAATCGACTTCCGTTCCGTCAGAGCGGCAGACGCGCAAACCGTTTTCGAGAACTGATTGAATATTGACCGTCTCCCCCCGATCAAAGGTACGCGTCCTTCTGACAAACCGCAGACGTTGCCCCGGTTCATACTGGTTCGTGTTTCTCTTTTGCGCTTTCGTCCACGAGAGCGAATCAAAGACAACAAACGTCTGCTCATCCTTGCTGACGACGCCTTCAGCTTTCAAAGCCTCACGCACCTTTTCGGTGACTGCTTCAATCTCGGCCCAGGTGGGCGAAATCAGCAGCGCCGACCGGTGTTTATTGGTGGAGTCCAAGTAGGCATGAGCCGCCCGTTGGTAGAGTTCCCCATTCTCCGTCGCAGCCTCCGTCACCGCGCCAAGCTCCAGGAGTTTGGCAAAGGCTTTGTCGGTCTGTTTGGCGGCGGCCAACTCGACGACCTGTCGGAAGGCGGCAGGTTTCTGACGGCGGATCGTGGTCAATTCACTGAAACGGTAGGACGAGTATTGTTCTAGGATGCGTAAGGCATCGCCGCGAGCAACGGAACTGTGCTGGCCGGTATCTCCCGATAACACCACACGACAGCGATTAAGCTGAGCCAACTCGAACAGTTTCACCATATCATCCAGCCCAACAGCGGCGGCTTCATCCAGGACAACCACGCTGCGGGGGGAAAGTGTTCGCTGCACAGCCCAATCCGTTAGCAGCTTGGCGACGGTGACCGCTTCCAGCTTGTCCTTGCGCAGCGTATCGGCAGCGGCAGCAGTTGGAGCGCAGAATACTGGCTCGAATCGCTTACCGCCAAGAACGTGGTTCAGTTCGACGAGCACCGTGGTTTTGCCGGTGCCGGCCAAGCCGCGAAATCCTGTGAACTGGTCGGTACTGGCGAGCACATGCGCCAGGGCTTTACACTGGTCCGAGCCGAAGTTTGGCGGCGGCTCGTAACGCTCGGTGATCGGAGTCAGGGTGTCCATGGCTCCATTGACCGTGCGGATCAGGGAAAGCTCTTTGGTGAGAATTTCTCTGGTGGAGAATTCTGCGCCGACGTGAACCAATTCGGAGCGTTCGGCCAGTTTGTTCTTCAGCAGGGACAGATCCAATTGGCCGCATCCTTTGACCAAGGCGGCTTCCAGAATCTTGTGTTGCCGCGCGACTGAAGTGCGCTCGAACACGTGCGCAATGCCGTGGTCAACCGCCTCGTGCGTCGTGACCGAGTGGGTGAAATCCCTAGACTGACCATTGGCTGCTTCAACCACTGTGCGCAATGCCCGTTTCTCGAAGAAACCGATCTCCCCAAGCTGCTGCCGGCGCACCTGGTCATCGGTGGCGCCCTTGAGCTTCTTGGGGCGGGACTGGTGAACAACGTGAGCGATCTCCTGCTTGGTCAGTTTGCGACCAAGCTTCAGTTCCTGGCACTTCACGGCCATGTCCCGTTGCTGCGACCGTTTCGAGAACCGGTCGATCAATTCAGGCGCGACGCCCTCAATCTCAAATCCGTTGGCGGCCTTCCGGGTCTGATAGCCGAGACGTTGGAGCCGCTTGACCAGTTCATTGCGATAGACCGCCGTGCCATAGTTGAGCGCCCCGAACATGTCGCCGGTTTGCAGCGCCTTCCACCGTTTCTCGGTGTTATCCCAGGTGCAGTTGAACAGTACGAAATGGGTGTGCAGTTGCGGGTCCAGCGCGCGGGAAGTCGTGTGCAAAAACGATGCTCCAACCAGGTTGCCGGTGGTGCGATCCTGATCCTCGATGCCGGCCTTGCGAATCCGTGTGGCGGCGAACTGCTCCAACTCCCGCAGAGCCATCGTGGAGGCCTCCTGGTGTGCCTCGATGATGCGATGGTCATTCATCGTGATCGCCAGAATTGACACCGACTTGGGCGGCGAGCAGACGAAATCGAAGTACAGCCGGCGCTCCCGGTACAGTTGTGGCGTGAGTTGTTCGCTCGTCGTCGGGTGCAGATTGTCGCAGAGCCGCAGGAACGCTTCCCGCGTGACGGCTTCACCTGGCTGCAATCCCAATTGCTCTGCTCCGAGGCCAATCCAATGACCACCTTGGTCGTGCGCCAACACTTCACCCTGGGTGTAGTAGTCGTTGTGCGACAAATGCTCGTCGAAATAGGTCGTGGCGGCGGCTCGGTTCTTTTGTGGAACGGCGCTGAACATGGCTGGCGAGATTACCGGAGCCGAGGCGTGAAGTTGTTCCCGAACAGGAACAGCTTGCCAGGCGTCCGTGTGCTGAAATGGGCGGTGATGCATGAGTCTTTGATCATTGGTCGGCACTCTCGCACGAGAGTCCCCACTTGTTGGGTAACGCTTACACAAGCTGAGAAAACCGACTGGGCTCTAACGTCACCGATGTCAGCAGATTCCATGCGGCTCACTGTAACCGGAATCACCGGATGCAATGTTCGCAAGCGCGAACAAACTGTGCAGGCCAACTGTGGCATGGAAAAGGAATGGGTGGCTCTGACACTTACCCCTCCTCGTCCGAGTTGCGGGCTGCTGGAGGCCGGTGCGCTTGACTGCTCGCCGCCGCGCGCAACCGCTGCTCGATAGAGAATCAAGCGACGAGCCAAACGTTGTCGGTGAAATCTCCCAAACGCCGATGACAAGATAGTAGAGGGAAACGTATATGAGAACACGTGTTGATTACGGACAGATCGCCGCGAAACTGGATTATGCAGCACTCGAAAAGAAACTGGACCAAATGAGCCAGCGCGATCCGCCGAAGAAACGCAAGACCGCCGCCACTGTGCTGGAGCCGCTCCGCGAGCGGCTGCTGACGTTACATCGCAATGGCTGGCGCAGCGCACAATTGGCGGAAGAATTGAAAGCTGTCGGTGTACCGGTGAGCCCGGCGCGGCTACGCGAGTGCTTGAACCGTTGGATGAAAGGTGGCGACGGAGCGACAACAACGCGCAGGCGCTGCCGACCGAAACGACTTGCTGCAAACGCTCAGCCGACCATCCCGGCGGCCCATGCCGGACCGACCAATGACAGTCAAACGGGCCTTCGGTTGACCGCCCGATGAACACAGCAGGTGTGGATTCTTCGCCGGCGATTTGCCGTGAGAAGGCTGGCAGACCCGGCGCGACGGACGCTCATCCCGCGTCCTGCTCGCCGCGTCTGCTGCGCCGCCAGGGCGCACCAATCAGGCGTGGCTGTCCGTGGCTGCGCGCTGCTCGCCACCGACAGCCGGGAGCGACAGTGAATCGCCGGTCGGTGTCATCGGAGACGGTTCATCGTTGCCGCCACACCCTGCCTGTACAACGTTCGTCCACGGTTTCCAATCATTCCATTCACTGTCCACGGGAACCGACGGACATGCCTTCCATCATCTCGTGTACATGGTACACAATCAGGGGACTTACGTTTGTTAATCATGCGCGAATGATTCTGCTCCATCAGTCATCCGCTCTGCGTGACGTGCCGTTTCGATTGTACGGCTCGCTGCGCGCCGTCAATGTCTTGCTCGCAAGCTGCGCTCCACATTGCACTGCGCTCGCTGCGCCGTCCGCTGGGTTTGTATGGTTTGACGCTGGAGCATTTCACGTCTGGAGGAATCATGCAAAGACCTGAAGGCATTGTGAGGGTGAACCAAGAGACTGCTGCGCAAACGAACAATAAAGAGTTTCGACTTGCGCTAACGCGACAGGAAACAGCCAAAGCCCTGGGGGTGACACCGATTACGGTTGACCGTCTTGTTGCTCGCGGATTGCTGCGCCCGTGTCGCGCACTGCGGCGACCGCTATTCCCGATTCCTGAGATCAAACGATTTCTAAGAGAAACGAGCGCTGAATAGGGTGGTGGCATGCAAACCGCACAGGTTCGAGTCCTGCGTGAGGACGTGTGTTAAGTTGGGGTTGTCACTGCCTTTTTGACTTGAATTGGTGAAGCTCTCCGCCGTACACTCTTGCTGCGAGGCGAGGGTTTTTGGACGTTTGAGCACTTTGCTCCCACCCCGTTGCACGGTGCAATCGTTCCGAGGGAATGGAGTTATGGTGAGGATATGAAGATCAGGATTCGCTTGTGTGCCATCGCTCTGGTGTTTGGCGTTCTGTGTTCTGCCCACGCGCAGGGACAGAACTTGTTTGTGTCGGAGTACGGGGGCAGCATTTATAAAATCGCGCCCGGCGGAGCGCAAAGCACCTTCGCCTCCGGGTTGAGTCAACCTGCTGGTCTGGCCTTTAACAGCGCGGGTAATTTGTTTGAGGCGGATTTCGGAAGCGGCAACATCTACGAATTCACGACAAATGGAACGCAAAGCACCTTCGCCTCCGGGTTGAGCAATCCTACTGGACTGGCCTTTAACAGGGCAGGCATTCTGTTTGTGTCGGATTTCATAAGCGGCAACATCTACGAATTCACGACAAATGGAACGCGAGGCACCTTTGCCTCCGGTTTGGGTGGACCTCTAACACTGACCTTTAACAGCGACGGCGATCTGTTTGTGGCGACTTTGGGCGGCGGCAACATCTACAAATTCACGCCGAGCGGAGCGCAAAGCACCTTCGCCTCCGGGTTGTCTTCCCCTAGGGGACTGGCCTTTAACAGCGACGGCAATCTGTTTGAGGCGGATCAGCTTAGCAACAACATCTACGAATTCACGCCGAGCGGAGTGAAAAGCACCTTTGCCTCCGGGTTGAGTTATCCTTTTGGATTGGCCTTTAACAGCGCGGGCAATTTATTTGAGGCGGATGAATTCGGCGGCAACATCAATGAATTCACGCCGAGCGGAGGCAGCAGCACTTTTGCCTCTGGGTTGGGCCACCCTTATGGTCTGGCCTTCCAAGGAATCACCTTGCCCGTCCCCGAGCCTTCCACATGGGTGATGGTGGGCATGGGCATCGGTGTATTCCTCAGTGGATTGCGATTTAGCCGCCGCTCGTCGTGATTCACTGGATGATTTGGCAACTCGCGGGAATTCAAACCGCCAGGTTCGCAAATCGTCCAAAGCGGGGATGCTATTGAGGCGCACTGTTCGCCTTGCGGCTAGCCCGGCGAGTCGGCGAACTCACTACGATCGGACCAATGTCAGCCGTTCGCCTTCGGTGCTCGCATCGGCACTACGTTGTCGGCTTCGATCTTTACTGCCAGATTGATCTTGGCAGCCTGTTCCATCGAAGCCTTGTCTTGGTGCGCTGCATAGGTGCGGAGTAACAGCGCCCCGCCGTCCCGGTGTCGCAACCAGCCTGCCAGCGTGCGAATCGGAACATTCTGTTCCATGCAGCGGGTCGTGAAGTATCGGCGCATATCATGGTGCGTGAAGCTGCGCCGGAGCTTGGCCTCTTTGCAGGCTGTCTTGAGCGCGTCCTTGCATCCGTCCACGCGCATGATTGTGTCCTCGGGCTTGATGTTGGTGATCTTCCTCGACTGCCGGGCCTGTCGGATTCCCAGGAGAAGTTCACGCATTGCGGAAAACAGCGGAACAGTATCGCGCTCACTTGCGTCGCGTCCCTTGCCGGCGACGTAGAACACGCCCTTGTCAAAATCCACGTCGCGCCACTTCAATCCGCAGGCCTCAGACAATCGAAGTCCACTGTAGGCCATAAGTTCAACCAAATCGGCAGCGTCCCGATCACGGTGACTTCGTAACGTGATAACCAGCCGGCGGAATTCATCTTCTGTCGGCGGGTCCGGGTTGGGGCGGGGGAGTTTCATCCGAGGGAGCTTGGCGCTCGGGTCGTGCATCATCCATCCGCAATCACGCGCCCATTCAAACAGGTCGCGCAGCGCGCACACCTCGTTGTTCATGCGCTGGGCGGATATTATGTGCCGACGTTTGGCGAACCATTGCTGGCAGTCAATCATCCCGATCTTGCTCAAGGGTTGTGAGGCAAACCCCGAATGCTTGAGCAGCGCCTTATGCCGGGTGATGTAGTCCAGCAACGCTTTGGGTTTCAGCGGTCGGACCGGCAGCGCAATACGTTGGTGCTTCTCGACGAGTTCCCGGAATGACCGCGGGGCCGGTTCATCGCTGGCAATACCGCTTTGCTCCTGATACTGCTTTTCCAAATCGCGGAGCTTGCGCTTGGCAACCTTGGCCTCGGCGGTCTTAAGTGACTTCTTGATCTGTCTGCCGTTAATCTTCAGGATGGCGTAGTAGCGCCCGCTCTCTTGACTTTTCCAAAGGTTCTCCGCTACGTTTACCAGCGTTTGCTTCATATGAAACCGACTTCCTTTCGATGCTCCAAACATACGGGTTACAACTTCGGGTTGCAACCACTATTTTATGGCAGCAGGATATTGGCATACAGCCCTTATAAATAAAGGCTTTTGCCCGGGTGGCGGAACGGCAGACGCATCGGACTTAAAATCCGAAGATGGGTTAAACCATCGTGGGGGTTCGAATCCCCCCCCGGGCACCATTGAACAGATGAACGTCGAACGTTCAACTTCGTACACGATACGCGAGCAGGCGTTGAACTCTCAACTGTGTAAACTCTCCGAGCAGTTAGTCAGCAACCTTGAACCCTGAACTTTGAACCTAAGACGCCAGCATCATGCCTGAACTCCCCGAAGTCCAGATCCTGGTGAATCAGCTTGCACAGCGACTGGCGGGAGCACGCATCCGGGCGGTCGAAGTTCGTGACCCAAAGATCAAATTGGCGCGCAAGATTGTCGGACAGCAAGTCCGTCGTGTGTGGCGGCGTGGCAAGAACATCATTTTCGATTTATCCGGCGGTCTACACCTCCTCGTGCATTTGCGGATGACGGGCTGGCTGGAGTTCTCCGAGCCCAAGCGTCATCGCGCGGCGATTCGGACAGGGAAGGGGACCATCTATTTCGAGGATCAACGACGATTCGGAGTGATGGAGGTGTTGGACTCGGCGGAATTGGAGAAAGCACTGGCGGGGCTCGGGCCGGAGCCGTTGGCCAGGGGCCATATCGATCTTTCAGGGCTGGCCCGGTCGGCTCGTCCCATCAAAATCGTGCTTCTCGACCAGCGGTTGCTGGCCGGCCTGGGGAATATTTACGCCAGTGAATCCTTGTGGCGGGCGCGGATCAATCCGCGCCGTCATGCGGATCGACTGCGCCCCGTGGAGTGGCAGGCGTTGCGACACGGTATCGTGAAATCATTGCGCAAGGCGATCAATTATGGGCCGCGCATTTTCCAGGTGCAACGGTTCGCGGTTTATGATCGGGAAGGCAAACCCTGCCGTCGTTGTCGGACGCGGATTCGACGCATTGTCCAGGCGCAGCGCAGCACGTTCTTCTGCCCGCACTGTCAGCATTGACAACAGCATTGTCGCTTGCGCAAAACCCACTTCTGCGCCTAAATTATCGTCATGAAAGCCCGCAACTTCGTTGTTCTCGCTTTTGGCGCTATCGGCTTGCTTTTGGCCCCGAGATTATCCGCCCAAGTGGTTGTTCGTGGCACCGAATCCTCCGACAATGACAACTCGAGCACCCGTGCCGAAGTCAAGATTACGACCACGGATCGCTCGGTTGTCCCGCTCGTCAAGGAGCGCGAACAGACGAAGATTGACGATAATACGGAACGCACCGAGACGGTCACGCGCGTCCGGCGCAACGACGGCAGCTATTTCGATGCGCAGCGCAGTACGACGATCAAGAAGCAAATCTCTCCGGACGTGACCGAAATCTCGACCGCTGTGGTTGAGAAGGATCGTCAGGGGCAGGATCGAACAGCGGAACGCAAAGTCGAAACTGTGGTCAAGACCGACGAGGGCGAGAAGTCGCAGGTAGACACCTATGCACGCAACAGTTCCGGCCGGTTGGTGCTGGCCCGGGTGGTCGACGCCAACACGGTTACCAACGCGAATGGCCAAACCGACACGACGGTGGTGGAGAAAGCTCCCGATGTCAGCGGCAACATTGTTGTCCAGAAGCAGATTGACAAAACGACCGTTCAGAAGGGCTCGAACGAGAAAGTGACGACCGCGGAGACACGTTCGGTCGATCATCTGACGGGCCGCATGGCGGTTACGGAAGAGACGACCACGACCGTACGCAGCGAGGGTGACACGAAACAAATCAACACCGTGGTGCGCACGCCCGGTCGGCTGGGTTGGGAAGTCACCGGACGCACGACCACCTCAGAGACCACGGCTCCCGACGGTTCCGTGACGCGTGAGATCATCGAGGAAGGGCGTTCGCTTTATTCGACTTATAGCGGCAACCAAATGATGGAGCCGTTGGTGCCGCAACGCAAGCTTGTCGAAAACGAAACGCGCAGCCCGGATGGCACGGTTGTCGTCCAGCAGGATGTGTTTCGCCGCGATGTCAACGGCGATTGGGTGCCCCAGTCTTTTTCGACAGTTCAACCGACTGCGGGATTTGGACAGAATCATCCTGCGCCACCGCCCCCAGTGGCACAGCAACCGGCTGTTTCACAGGAGCCAGAGCCGACTTCTCCTCCGGTCGTGCCAAACTAGCATCTCCCAACGTTGACTTGTTACAGCTTCTCTCGACCGGCATATCCGGCATCGAGATCGTGCCAGAACTCGATGTCTTCTTCGTCCAGTTCCCAACACAGGAACACCTCGCGGCCTTCGCGGATGTGGGGGAAATCCACCAGCCCACGATCGAGGTCCTTGATTTGCACACCGGTTTCCTGAAGACGGCGAAGTTGCCGGTCAAGCTGGAGCATTTCCATCAACAAGCCGGAGACTTTTCTGCCACCGACTTCGGCGCCGGTCTTCTTCAGTTTTTCGCCAAGCTCGGCATCGGTTTTCTGGGCGGCGTCCCGGCGGCGGTGGACGTCCTGAAAGATTCGGCGCAATTCCGGCAGCAGTGCCCGGGCTTCTTCAAGAGTGAAATGTTTTTGGAACTGCATGACTCAGGGAAATCCGAAATTCGAATATCGAAACTCGAAACAAACCTGCAAACAAAGAAAATGCTTCAGTGCCGGCCGCACGGTCTCGGTTATTTGGTGTTTTCCAATTCCTTGGGATTTCGGATTTCGGATTTCGGATTTTTCTCCGCAATTCCTTTGGCGGCCGTATTCCACGCCAGCGTGGCGCACTTGACGCGAACGGGGAATTTCAGCACCCCTTCCAGGGCTTTCAGGTCACCCATCTCTTTGCCACCGAAAGGCAGGTCCCCGCGCATCATCTTGAGAAATCCGTCGATCAGCCGTTCGGCCTCAGCCAGCGTCTTGCCGGTCAGCTTCTGGGTCATGATCGACGCGGAGGCCTGGCTGATGGAGCATCCGTGTCCAGCGAATTTCACGTCGGCGAGCTTGCCATCGCGTAACGTCGCGGTCACCTCGATTTCATCGCCGCACAACGGATTGTATTCCTTCGCCTGCAAATCGGCCGGGGCGGCCCGGCCCTTGTTGCGGGGACGGCGATAGTGGTCCAGGATGATTTCCTGATACAGTTCCTCCAGCATTGCGCCGGTAAGTTAGCACAATGCGCCTCCTCGGAAACCAAAAAACGCCGGAAAAAGCCGCCGGTCGTGGTTAACGCACGAGCACCCGGTGATTGTGTCCTTCGATTCGCATGCGAACAATGCCGCGATTCAACAAGTCGGTAACCGCGAGATTCGCTTCCAAATCGTTCCGGGAATACTTCGCCACGATGCGGATTACATCTACCAGTCTAAGTTGTGCCTTTCTGCGACCAATCATAACTGCCTCTGCTTCGTTAGACCACTCTCTGGGTATTTTGTTGAAATCTATTCTGGCGAAGGTATCCGGCGACGGCTGGATGTGTGAACCGCAACGCTACGGGAAACGCGTTGACGGACATCACGAGGCAGCTTAAGAATCCGCATCGTGAAATTCGTCAGGTTTCTGGTGCGGCTGATTGTCGCTTTGGTTTTGCTCGTTTTGCTTGCGGTGGCGTACCTGCACACCGCGGGTTTTCCAGCGTTTGCCAAACGATTCTTGGTCAGCGAGCTGCGCAAAGTGGGAATCGAAGCGCGATTCGGTTCCATCCGGCTGGATGCTTTTCGGGGTTTGGTGGCCACCGATGCGGTCTTCTACGACGCCAATGCGCCGGGACAGATTCTGGCGCAAATCGATGAATTGGAACTGCAATTCAGTTTCTGGCGTCTGATCCATAAACGGAATGCCATTCAGGCGATTCAAATTGCCAGCGCCGAACTGTCCGTACCCACGCCACCCGATGAGGAAGGTCCCGCCCAATTCACCGCGTCGGACGCGTATGCCACCTTTCGGTTCGCGGATGATGGGACGATTCAGGTGGACCGGCTGACCGGTGTTTACTGTGGCATTCGCGTGAACGTATCCGGCCGGTTCAAACCTCGGGCCGTACCGGAACACGCGGAGAAACCTTCCGAAGGCAAAGGCCAGTTCTTGTTCGTGACGAAAGCCGTGCGTGAGTTGAACCACATTCAAGTAACGCTGCCGCCGCAACTCGATGTGGATTTTGATATCGATCTGGCGCACCCACTCGAGGCAGAAATGGTGGCACGTTTGCGCGGCAGCCAATTCCGCTATCGCGGGGTATTGGTCGACACGGCGAGCGTCGATGTGCGGATGCATGGTGGTGCCGTGGAGATCGGGCAGTGCGTGGCAAAACTGTACGGTGGCGAAGTCTCCGTCAATGGTCGCTACGACATTGCCGCGGGCCAATTTGATCTCAAACTCACCAGCGACACGGATCCCGCGGCGATTGCCGCGGTGGTGGTGCAGAAAGCCGAGCCGGTCTTGCGGGAACTTCGATTCCAGGTGAACCCCACGATTACCGCACACTACCGTCTCGCTCCGGATACCGGCAGCGTCCCCCAACTCGACGGCACGGTCCACACAGGCGGACTGATCTTTCGCGGGGTCGAATTTCGCTCGATCCGGTTCGCCTATGACAATCAGGGGCCGGTCGTCAAACTCTCTGACGTGGACATCGTCACACCCGAGGGGCAGTTGACCGGGAGTGGCCAATATCAGATCGAAAGCAGCGATTTCACGTATGAATTGGATAGCACACTGGACCCAACTCGATTGTTGCCGCTGATGACGCCGGCCATCCGGCAAATCGTCGAACCAGCCTGGTTCGAAACGCCGCCGCACATCGTGGCGCAGGCCAGCGGCGATTTCGTCGATCCGGACGCCTTTGCGTACGACGCACAAGTCGATGCAAGACGCTGCAGTTACCGCGGGGTCGGCCTGGAATCTGCCGCCGGCCGCTTGCAACTCCGGCACAGCAAATTGGACGTCCAACAGATGCGATTGCAGCGGCGCGAAGGCGATATAACGGGCACGGTGCTGGCGGACTTTAACACGCACCGGACCGCATTCGATCTGTCAATCACCGCCAATCCGACCGAAGCGGCCGGATTGCTCGGGGACAAGGCGGCCGACATGATGGCGCCTTACCGCTTTGGCGAGCATACGGACGCGCAGGCCAGGGGCACCATTGATTTTGACGAATCCGCGCGTACGACATGGTCGGCCAAAGTGTTCACCGACATGTTTTCGTATTGGAAGCTCACCTCCACTCGGACACAGGCCAGTCTCGCGTTTACGAATAATACGATGGAAATCAACGGCTTTAACGGAAGCCTGTATGGCGGGAAATTACAGGGGCAGGCGGCTTTCACGTTTTCCAAGGCGTTGCCGAGGTACAGCTTTGATATGAAAACGCAGCAGGTGGACGTGCAAACGCTGCTGAGTGGTATTGAGGGACATCAAGCCAAAGTGACGGGTGAACTTTCCGGAAACGCTCAAATTAGCGGTTCGGGCTCTAATCTGGCAACCATGGAAGGCGGTGGTGAATTGACGGTCTCTGACGGCATCCTGTGGGAAGTGCCGTTGTTTGGAATTTTCTCCCGCATCCTCGGCAACACGAAGGCGACGGATGCTCATGCCACGTTCACGATTGCCCAGCAAGCCGTGCAGACGGACGATCTGCGGATCGCTGCAGGCGTATTCACTGCACGCAGTCGTGGGCAAGTGGGGTTTGACGGCCGACTCGATTTTCGGGTGGAAGCGCAATTTCTCCGTTCGTGGCCCGGGATCGGCTGGATTTCTGCCATCATTGGCAAGGTTCTCGAGTATAAGGTGGGCGGAACGTTGGGCGACCCCACCTACCGGCCCGTCAATCTGCCGAAGGAACTCCTACCGAGCAAGTAACCCATGAGGGTCGAATTGATCACAACCGGCAGTGAGTTGATGCTCGGGTTCACGATCAACACCCATCTGAGTTACATCGCCCGGCAACTCGCTCGCATCGGCTTGCGGTTGGACCGGCAAGTTACGGTTGCGGATGACCGCGCGGAGATGCGCACCGCGATTGCCGAGGCGTTGCCGCGATGCGATGTGCTTCTGATTACGGGCGGGCTCGGTCCCACGAGTGACGATTTCACGCGGGATGTCGTGGCCGAATTACTGGGGCGCAAGTTGGTCCGGGATGAGGCGGTCGCGGCCGCCATTGCGGAACGTGTTCGCAAACGCAAGCTTCGCTTGCCGGAATCGATCTACGTGCAGGCGCTCGTTCCGGTCGGTGCGCAGGCGTTGCCGAATCGCAGCGGCACCGCGCCCGGTTTGGCCATTGACCACGAAGGGAAACTCGTCCTGCTTCTCCCGGGCCCGCCTCGCGAATTGAAGCCGATGTTTGAGGAATATGTGCTGCCGGTGCTGGAGAAACACTTTGCCGCTCAGTTCCGGTTCGATTGCCGTGTATTCAAGGTGGTCGGATTGCCCGAGTCCACGGTTGAGGAACGCATTGCGCCAGCCTTGGCCGACTTGGAGGGACTCGAACTCGGCTATAGCGCCAAGCTGGGTGAGGTCGAGGTGCGAATCATCTCCCGCCTCAAATCTGAAATCACTGCGGCCGAAAGCCGGATTCGCTCGGCCCTTGGGGAGGATATTTACGGCACCGAAGACGACCGGCTCGAAGAAGTCGTCGTGAAAATGCTAACGGCGGCGCACCAGACCATCGCAGTGGCCGAATCATGCACGGGTGGCCTGATTGCCAACCGCATTACCAACGTCAGCGGTTCCAGTGAGGTGTTCATCAACGGGTGTGTGACGTATTCCAACGAATCGAAGACGCGTCTGCTCGGCGTGCGCGAGGAAACGTTGAAGGCTCACGGCGCGGTCAGCGAAGAAGTCGCCCGCGAAATGGCGGAAGGCGTTCGCGCCCGGGCCGGCACGCATTTCGGAATAAGTACGACAGGCATTGCCGGCCCGACCGGCGGTACACCGGGGAAACCGGTCGGATTGGTTTACATCGGGCTGGCCACGCCTACCCGCACCGAAGTGAAACGCCATCTGCTGTTGTTCGATCGCGAGACCTTCAAGTTCTTCACCAGCCAGAACGCATTGGACATGGTGCGACGAGAGTTGCTGCAGTTGGACAACGGCGCGGTGGGCCACCGCGCCCTACCGAGCAATCAGCTTTCAAATCAATCGGTGGCCAGTTCGGTAGGGCGTGCTGGCCCCAGCGCGCCGCTTCCCCAACGTAGAATCCTGAACCACGACATCCCCTCTTGGCTCCGTCCGGAAGATGCAGTCTTTTTCCTTACGGTGTGTTGCCAGCCCCGCAAGCACAACCAGCTGTGTAAGCCGGAGATCGCGCCTGCGGTATTTGAGTCCATCGACGTGCGGCAGCGGAGCAGCGACTGGTGGATGCATTTGGCTTTGCTGATGCCCGACCATCTGCACGCGCTAGTTTCATTTCCTCAAGACAAAGAAATGCGTAAAGTCATCACCGAGTGGAAAAAGTATCTTGCCCGCAAACTCGGAATACGGTGGCAGCGCGATTTTTTCGATCATCGAATCAGAAACGAGGAGAGCGTGCAGGAAAAGGCTGATTACATCCTGCAAAATCCAGTGCGTGCGGGATTGGTTGCCCGTGCAGAGGATTGGTCCTATGTGTGGACGCCGGATAAACGGCGCGGCGCGGTGGGGGCACCGCGCCCTACCACGGATTCGGAGCGAGAATCGCTGCCATGATCCGGGCTTTCATCGCCGTCGATATTCCTGACGACGTTCGTGCTGCACTCAGCAAGGCGCAGGCGCGGCTGAAGCGGGCGCCTGCCGGCGTGAAGGTTTCTTGGACGAAGATCGATAACACTCATCTGACGCTGCAGTTTCTTGGCTACGTGGAAGAAGAAGCGATCGAGAGCATCAAGGAGTTGCTTGAGTCTGTCGCGCAAAAACATTGCAGATTTGAAATTGCCGTGCAGGGCGCAGGAGCGTTTCCGAATGAAAGGAGTCCGCGTGTGCTGTGGGTCGGCTGCGACGATGCGGAAGGCAAATTGAAAGAACTGGCTCAGGCGCTGCAGGCCGCGATGCAGCCACTCGGATTCAAGCCGGAACATCGCGAGTTCTCAGCGCATCTCACGCTCGGTCGGGTGAAATTTCCGCGCCCGGACGCCGCGTTGACAAAAGCTCTGGATTCCATTAAAAACCAAGCGTTCGGGACGTTGCGAGTGGCGGAGATCCATTTGTTCGAGAGCCAGCTTCATCCTGAAGGTTCGATTTATACAAAACTTTCGTCACATGCATTGAAAGAGTAGCGTCGAAGCCCAATGTAGGCCGACTCTGTGAGTCGGCGGACTTAGCGCCGCTTCGCAGAAGCGGCCTACAGCAAACAAGGAGATTCATCATGCCAGCCAAAGTTGAGCCGAAGGAAAAGGAAGCCGCCAAAGCCGGTGCCTTAAAGGATAAGAACCTCCAACTGGCCGTCGCCGCCATCGAGAAGCAATATGGCGCCGGCTCAATCATGCGGCTCGGGGACAATACAGCGCACGTAAAGATTGATGTCATCCCGACGGGTGCGTTTGCGCTCGACCTCGCGCTGGGCGTCGGCGGAGTGCCGCGCGGACGCGTTGTGGAAATGTATGGCCCGGAAAGCAGTGGGAAAACGACGTTGTGCCTGAGCATCATCGCCAATGCACAGCGGGCGGGCGGACTGGCGGCGTTCATTGATGTGGAGCACGCGGTCGATCCCTCTTATGCCAAAAAGATCGGCGTCAATCTCGATGATTTGCTCATCAGCCAACCCGATGGCGGCGAAGAAGCGTTGACGATTGCCGAAACGTTGATCCGCAGCAATGCCGTGGATGTAATTGTGGTGGACTCCGTGGCGGCGCTCGTGCCGCGCGCGGAACTGGAAGGCCAGATGGGCGATGCGACGGTCGGCGCCCAGGCGCGGTTGATGAGCCAGGCGATGCGCAAGCTCACGGCGGTCATCCACAAATCGAAGACCTGTTGCATTTTCACGAACCAGATACGTGAAAAGATCGGTGTCATGTTCGGCAATCCTGAAACCACGCCGGGCGGACGTGCGCTGAAATTCTATGCCAGCGTGCGCATTGATATTCGCCGCGTCAATGTCATCAAGGACAGCGCCGGTAAGGTCATTGGCAGCCATGTCCGCACGAAAGTCGTGAAAAACAAGGTCGCGCCGCCGTTCACGGAAGCCGAGTGGGACATCATGTACGACGTCGGCATCGCGAAGGAAGGCTCGGTGATCGATGTGGCGACCGATCTCGGCGTGTTGGAGCGCAAAGGCTCATGGTTGGCATTCAATGGCGAAATGATCGGACAGGGCCGTGAGGCGGCGAAGGATGCACTGCGCGAGAAGCCGAAAGTGCTCGCCGAAATCATTGCTGCGGTGCAGGCCAAGATCGCCGCCGGCGCGCCCGTGCCAAAGAAGATCGGCGCGCAAGTATAGCAATTGGCGCGAGATTTTGTTCCCGCAGCCGGTTGCCTACTTTGTGGGGGTACGGACACAGCGCACGAAGTTGTAGATGCGGATGACATCACCCTGCGGACCGCGACCGTGAGGGAAATCGGCGGGATTGCCGGCTTTCGGATCGCTGCGCTGCGCGCCAGCGCCGTGGACGTCGAGCAAGCGATATTCGCCGAAGCCCGGCGGCATATGCATCCAGCCAAGGGCGCGTCCGAAGCAAACATACACCGCGGCGTTCCCCATGCGGTCGGGAGGACCGTCGAGGTGCGTGGTGCTCGTCCAGTCCCAAGGATATTCACCGTCTGACAACTTCGTGATTTGGAAGACTGGATTGATAGCCGGAATGCTCGTGTAATCCACGATGCTTTGAAGTTCCTTGGCATTCGGCAGACGCCAATCGTTGTGGCCGGCCAGCTTGAGATTCTCGGCGTAGTCGAGCGCTTTTTCCCAATTCAGACCTTTGCCGCTGTCGGCCTTCTGCCACACCAGCCCGGTGGCCCGATCCCTAATTGTGCCGTCGCCGTTGTCCTGGAAATCATTTTTGCCATAATTGGGATTGCCGCGCACGTAACGGACGTAGAGTTTGTGCGGCGTGCTGCCGCCGGGACCGCGCCGGATTTTTGGGTAGCCTTTGATTCGGCCATCGGCGAAGTTGACGCCGAACACGGTCGGATTCCCGTTCATCGTTGTGCCGATGTACTCGGTGGCTGACCAATCCTGACAATCGATTGGGCGTTCGCCTTTGGCTGGGTCGCCATGGACGAACTGGAACACTTTCGCGTCGATGAATGGTTTGGAAGGAGTCTCCGGTCCGTGGCATTCACCGGCAAAATTGATCAACGAATACAACTCCTTGATCGTCGGCATTCGCCAATCGGTATGACCACCGACGCGGCAAGCTTTCGCTCCAGCAACAGCGGCGTCCCGCGTCACCTTTGCGCCCCGCGCCTTTATCCACATCAAGCCGGTGTTGAGGTCGCTAACGGTACCATCGCTATTGTCTTTGTAACGAGGAGCGGGACCGGGATGCTGTGCGTCCTGTCCGTAAAACGGCTGTCCTGGTGTTGGCGGAGCAATCACGTGGTAGTTATCGTAGCAAGCGGTTTGGCCTGTACCGACGACGACATAGCGAAGTGGTGCAGCGGAACAGTCCTGAGCGACAAGTGTGAACGTGGCGGCACAGCAAAGTGCGGCGAAGGACAGTTGCTTGAGAGAGTCAGCGACTAACAAAACATCACCCCTTGTAGCCGCACCCTTCATGGGTGCGCCTTTCCCTCGCAGGCTAAAGCCTGCGGCTACAGTTTTGTTAAGAACTCTTAAAGTGTGTGAAAAGTCAGATTCCTTTAGCCACGCTGCTCTTTCGGCGTGCTGACAAACCTCAAGGAATGGCGGGCTGGGCCAGCCCGCCCTACCGAAGTCGTTGGTAGGGCGCGGTGACCCCACCGCGCCGTTTCGGAGTTTTATGAGATGTGTTCGAGTTCCAGTCATTGCGTTTGCGTTTCCAGACGACCTTGGTTAAGAAATAGTATCACCGATGACAAACACGGAAATTCGCCAGTCGTTCCTCGATTTCTTCAAGTCGAAGCAGCACACCATTGTGCGCTCGTCATCGCTGCTGCCGGATGCGCCAAACCTGCTATTCACCAACGCGGGCATGAACCAGTTTGTACCGATTTTTCTCGGGCAGAGCAATCCGCAATGGAATCCGCCACGGGTTGCCGACACACAAAAATGTATCCGCGCCGGCGGCAAGCACAACGACCTTGAAGACGTCGGGCTCGACACGTATCATCACACCTTTTTCGAAATGCTCGGCAACTGGTCGTTTGGAGACTATTTCAAAAAGGAAGCAATCGAGTGGGCATGGGAACTCTTGGTGAACGTCTGGAAGTTTCCGAAAGAACGACTCTACGCGACGTATTTCGGTGGCGACAACGCGACACCCGCTGATGTGGAGGCGAAGGATTTATGGTTGCGGTATCTGCCCACGGACCATGTGATTGCCGGCAACCGGAAAGACAATTTCTGGATGATGGGGGATACCGGTCCGTGCGGTCCGTGCAGCGAGATTCACATGGATCTGCGTCCTGAAATCGAATCACAGGCAGGGACGCCTATGGTACCAGGAGCTTCGTTAGTCAATGCTGGCAGTCCGCAATGTATCGAGATTTGGAATTTGGTTTTCATTCAATTCAATGCAAATCCGGATGGCTCACTCGTACCTCTTTCCGCGAAACACGTTGATACCGGCATGGGCTTCGAACGCGTCTGCGGCATCATCCAATGCACTAATGGCTTGAAGGATTTCTCGCGAACAATTTCAAACTATGAAAGTGACGTGTTCACCCCGATCTTTCGCGAGCTGGAAAAGTTGAGCGGAAAGAAGTATGGGAGCACTTTGCCCCAAGACGTTGGTAGCGTAGGCCCCCGTGCCTGCGCCGTTCCAGGAACCGAAGAGCCCAAGGTGCAGATGCAGATACAGAAGCCAACGACAACAGCACAGGCACGGAGGCCTATGCTACCGCCAGTCACCGAATTTCAGATAGGGCGACGAAATCTGCCGCATTGGCGAAGCCCGGGCGAAGTCTATTTCGTCACGTTCACGACGCGCGGCGGTCGGGAGATGTCGCCCGAGATTCGCGATCTCGTGCTCCGCGCCTGTCGCCACGGACATGATCAGGAGTTTCATCTTCACGCTGTGACCGTGATGCCCGATCACGTGCATATGTTGCTCTGGCCGCGCCCAGTGGATGAAGCCGATCCGAGCAAGAGCTTTGTAGATTTGAGCAAGATCCTGCACAGCATCAAGTCTTACACGGCCAATCAAATTCAGCGCCAGTTCGGCTGGCAGGGCGCTGTTTGGGAACGCGAGAGTTTTGATCGCATCGTCCGCGACGAGGCCGAGTTTCAGGAGAAATGGAATTACATTGCCGGTAACGCGGTCAAGAAGCAGTTGGCCAGCAGACCCAAAGAATACCAGTGGTTTTGGAGTTCGGGTATGTCCCCCGGTAGCGTAGGCGTCCCTGCCTGCGAAAGTAGTGGCGTAGGCGTCCCCGCCTGCGAAACGGCTGCCGGACAATCAGAAACGGCGGAGGACAAAACGGCACAGGTGCGGAGGCCTACAGAAACGGCACAGGCACGGAGGCCTATGCTACCGGAACAACTCCAAACCGACATCGCCTTCCGCGTCATCGCCGATCACATCCGTTGCCTCAGCTTCGCCATCGCGGACGGCATTCTGCCGTCGAACGAAGGTCGCGGTTACGTTTTGCGCCGCATACTGCGCCGCGCCGTCAGGTATGGGCGTAATCTCGGATTTCATGAGCCGTTCTTCTACAAACTTGTCGGCGTCGTGGCCGATAATTTCAGCGATGTATTTCCAGAAATGCGGAAACGTCGAGAGAAGATTGAATCGACACTGAAAGCTGAAGAGGAGAGCTTCAATCGGACACTGGATAGGGGAATCGACCAATTCGAGTTGATAGTCGCAGTAATGGAGGACCTCAGGTTTGAATTTGGTCGAGTATTTCCAGCAGACAAAGCTTTCGAGCTTTACGACACCTATGGTTTCCCGCTCGACCTAACTGAACTTATGGCACGGGAGCGTGACTTAACCGTAGACGTTTCCGGGTTCGAGAAATTAATGGAACAGCAGCGGCAGCGAGCACGAAAAGACTTCGAGAAGAAGAGAGAGGTCGTTGAAATCAGCGATGTGAGAATCCCACGCCCCGCGAGCCAGTTTGTTGGGTATGACACACTTGAAGTTGAAAAACAGGTTGATGTGATTGAACCGATTAAGGGACAATCAGAATACGCCATTATCTTGGAGGAAACGCCGTTCTATGCGGAAATGGGCGGTCAAGTGGCCGATACCGGCATGCTTTTCCTTTTGGCACAGGCGGCGACAATCGGAAAGCTTCAAGTGCTTGACACGCAAAGTCGCCATGGCCCGATTGTCCATCGGACGAAATTACTCGAAGGTCGGTCGCCAAATCTAGGTGAGACTGTGCGCGCAGTTGTTGACAAACAGCGACGGCAGAACATCCAACGCCATCACACAGTCACGCACTTGTTCCACTGGGCGTTGCACGAGGTTGTGAGCCGGGATGCGCGGCAGCGTGGATCGTTGGTTGCACCTGACCATTTGCGGTTCGATTTCAATCACGGCGAGAAGGTGACCGATCAACAGATTGCCGACATCGAGAAGTTGGTTAACGAACGGATCAAAGAGAACGCGCCGGTGTTCTGGTTCGAAATGCCGTATGCCGAGGTGCGCGGAAATCCAAGTGTGATGCAGTTCTTCGGCGATAAATACGGCGACGTTGTGCGCATCGTGCAAATTGGCGGACGCGACAAGGCGCTCAACGGTTTCTCGATGGAGTTGTGCGGCGGCACGCACACGAAGACCACAGGAGAGATCGGTTTGTTCAAGATCGCCAAGGAATCAGCCATCGCGGCGGGGATTCGGCGCGTGGAAGCTGTGTGTGGAGAATTTGCGACGGAATTCCTTAAACAATCGAAAGCCGAAGAAGCGGCGGAAGCGGCAAAAGCAAAGGCCCGCGAGCAGGAGAAGGAATTCGCCAAGCAGCGGCAGGCTGAGACGCAGTCGCAGGCACCGGCGATCGCGGAGAAGCTTCTGGCCAAAATGTCCACAGGCAGGGACGCCTATGCTACCAAACTTATTGTTGAAGACCTTGGCGAGGCGAACGCCGAGCTTCTACGCGCGGTGGTCGATGCTTTGAAGCCGAGGGTGACAAACGGCGTTGTGGTGCTTGGAGGAACTGCTGACAGCAAGGTGGCGCTCATTTGTTACGTGACACCCGATCTGGTGAAGCAGGGGAAACATGCCGGCAAGATCGTTGGCGAACTCGCGAAGATTTGTGGCGGCGGCGGTGGCGGCCGTCCGGATTTGGCGCAGGCCGGTGGAAAGCAGCCGGAGAAATTGGCGAAAGCGCTGGCGGCGGTGGCGAGGATTGTCGGGATGTGATTTGGAGTGCTGCGACTCGTCGCAGCTTTGTCGTTCGGCTGCCAGTGACGGAGGTAGAGAAAGCGCCGACAAGTCGGCGCACTCCAAAGCCGCTCCTACGCAATCTTGCGCTTGCGCCGCCCAACCCGTATCATCCGCTTCCATGCTCGACATCAAGCTCATACGGGAAGCACCTGACATTGCCCGCGAGCGTCTCGCCACACGTGGACGCGGCGACGAGGCACAGATCGCTGAAATCGCTGCCTTGGACGAACAGCGGCGCAAATTGGTGGTGGAAGGCGACAATCTCAAGGCCGAACGCAACAAGGTCAGCAAGGAAATCGGTGCGCTGAAGTCGAAAGGACAGGACGCAAGCGCGCCGATGGCCGCCATGAAGCAGGTCGGCGAACGCGTTGCTGCGTTGGATGCTGAGTTGGCCGGTATCGACGCAGAACTGCAGGAAATCCTGCTCATGGTTCCGAATTTGCCGCACGATTCGGTTCCGGTGGGCAAGGATGCTGCCGATAATCTTGAAGTCCGGCGTTGGGGTGAGCCGCCAAAGTTTGCGTTTCAGCCAAAGGCGCATTGGGACATCGGCGAGAAGTTGGGTATTTTGGATTTTGCTCGAGCCGCGAAGATTTCGGGAAGCGGCTTCATTCTCTATAAGGGCGCCGGAGCACGGCTGGAGCGCGGGTTGATCAATTTCTTACTCGATTTGCACACGCGTGAACACGGCTTCACGGAAATCTCTCCGCCGTTTCTCATCAACCGGGACGCGATGATCGGAACGGGTCAATTGCCCAAGTTCGAAGAAGACATGTACCGGTTGCGCGACGAGGAGATGTATCTCGCTCCAACGGCAGAAGTGCCCGTGGCGAACATTCATCGCGAGGAGATCTTGCGCGAAGATCAGTTGCCAATTTACTACTGCGCCTACACGCCGTGTTTCCGTCGCGAGGCGGGGGCGGCCGGCAAGCAAACCCGTGGAATGATTCGCGTCCATCAATTCGACAAAGTGGAATTGATCAAGTTCGTGAAACCCGAAACGAGCTATGACGACCTCGAAAGCATGGTGGCGAATGCAGAACGCGTGCTGCAATTGCTCGGCTTGCACTACCGGGTTGTATTGCTGTGCACGGGCGACATGGGATTCGCCAGCGCGAAGACGTATGACATTGAGGTCTGGGCGCCGGGCCAGAACGCGTATCTGGAAGTGTCGAGTTGCTCCAATTGTGAGGATTTCCAGGCACGGCGCGCAAACATCAAATTCAAGGGCGCCGATGGCAAAAACCGGTTCGTGCATATTTTGAACGGGAGCGGCACGGCATTGGCCCGGTTATATGTGGCATTACTGGAGACGTACCAGCAGGCGGACGGCAGCGTGAAGTTGCCGGAAGTCCTCGCGCCGTATATGGGCGGGGAGTGCCATATCCGGGCGTAGGAGCGATTTGTAATCGCGACCGGTCGCGGATAAAATCCGCTCCTGCAATTATGTTGTCCAAAGCTCAATCAGCTCTCTCGAAACTGGTCGCGCCGGACGAACCGCTCCTAATTGGCGTCTCCGGCGGACCGGATTCCGTCGCTCTCCTTGACGTGCTGGTGAAACTCGGTTGGCGTCCGCACATTTGTCATCTCAATCATCAATGGCGCGGGGCCGAGAGCGATGCCGATGCGGAGTTTGTTCGTCAGCTCGCCGCGCGCTACGGGTTGCCGAGCACCATCGAATCTTGCCAGGTGGCTGGCGACGAGGACAGCGCCCGGCGCGCCCGGCATGAATTTTTCGCGCAGGTGAGCGCCGCTACCGGTATCAAGAAGATGGCATTAGCTCACACTGCCGACGATCAGGTGGAAACGTTCTTGTTGCGATTGGTGCGCGGAGCAGGCGTGCCGGGATTGGTCGGGATTTGGCCGGAACGACAGATCGGGCCGGTGCGGGTGATTCGCCCGATGCTGAAGGTCCGGCGCGAGGAAGTGCTGGAATACGTGAACTCCCAGGGCCTGAAGTTTCGCGATGACGCCAGCAACGCCGACACGCAATTCCTGCGCAACCGCATCCGCCATGAGTTGCTGCCGCTGCTGGAACGAGAATTTAATCCAGCAATTCGCGCTACGTTGCTGCGCACGGCGGAGATTTTGCGTGACGAAGATTTCTATCTGCTGCAACACGTGGCGCAACGATTCTACATGGCGGTTTGCCAGAACGATGCCGTCAACGTGAAAGCCTTGGCGAATTGTCCGGTCGCGGTTCAGCGTCGTCTGCTGCGGTTCTGGCTCGGAGGCGACTCCGAAGCGGGACCGAGCTTCCATTTCGAACAAATCGAAACGCTGCGGGAATTGGCAGTGTCCCCATCCCCCAGCGCCGAAGTGCATTTGCCGGGTAATCTGATTGTGTATCGCGAATACGATGAACTGAAAAAGGCCCAACGCGAGGAATTGGAACCGGTGACGGGCCAATGGAAGGTGAATTTGGTAGGGGAGACAGTGATTCGTGAATTGGGCGTCCGATTCGTCGCTCAGAACGAAGTCCAAAGGCAAAGCGGCGTCGAGCCGCCGCACTCCACAGAAGAGTCGTTCGACGCTGATGCGTTGGGCGATGCACCGTTTGTTCGCACGTGGCAAGAGGGTGACCGGTTTCAGCCGCTGGGAATGAGCGAATCGAAAAAGCTGCAGGACTTCTTTGTGGACGAAAAAGTGCCGCGCAGAAGCCGGTCGCGATTACCTTTGTTGTGTGCGACGGACGGACAGATTGCCTGGGTCGTCGGGCACAGGATTGCGGAGCCATTCAAGGTGGCCGAAAGGACGCAGCACATTTTGCGGATCAGTGTTGAGCCGGTTCGGGGTTGACAAGGCTCGGGTGGGCGGGTTGTAATCGCTGCAACTTCATGACTTCCAAGACAACAAGGGCACCGCAACGCGTGCAGGTCGAGTTGGGCGCCCGCAGTTATGACATCTTAATCGGCAAAGGTCTGCTGAAAGAGGCCGCCGGGTTCCTGGCGACGCTGAAGCTTGGGAAGCACGGCGTAATCATCACCGACACCAACGTGGCACCGCTGTACGGAGAGCATTTATGCGAGACGCTGAAGCAGAATGGATTCGCAGTCGAGATTTTGCCGGTGTCGGCCGGTGAAGAATCCAAGTCGCTGCGGCAGGCCAACCGACTTTTTGAGAAGCTTCCCTTGCTGGGACTGGATCGGCAATCCTTCGTCATCGCGTTGGGCGGCGGAGTGGTCGGCGATCTGGCCGGCTTCGTGGCGGCGAGTTACATGCGTGGCATTGCGCTGGTGCAGATGCCGACGACGTTGCTGGCGCAAGTGGACAGTTCGGTCGGCGGGAAGGTCGGCGTGAATCTCCCGCAAGGCAAGAATCTCGTGGGTGCATTTTACCAGCCGAGGTTGGTGTTGGCCGATACCGGCACACTGGCGACGTTGCCAGAACGCGAATTGCGGGCAGGCTTTGCTGAGGTCATCAAGAACGGGGCGATTCGCGACACGAAATTTTTCGCCTGGCTGGAGCGCGAGTTCCGGCAGGTGTTGAGCCTTGACCCGGAGGCGGTCACTCACGCTGTGCGACAGTGTTGCGAGATCAAGGCGGAGGTTGTTGCGGCTGATGAACACGAGTCGGGACTGCGAGCCATTTTGAATTTCGGACATACCATCGGACACGCGATGGAGGCGTTGTCCGAGTATGTTGGGTTGCTGCACGGTGAAGCGATCTCGATGGGAATGTGTTGCGCTGCCTATTTGTCGATCAAACGGGCCGGTCTGGCTCAGCCCGAAGCGGACCGTTTGAAGTCCTTGATTGCGGGCAGCGGCTTGCCCACGCAAATCGGACAGCGATTTGAGGTCGATCAACTTCGAGCCGCCATGCGTTTGGACAAGAAGGCCCGGAACGGCAAGCTGCGCTTCATCTTGCTGAGACGGCTGGGGGAAACGGCCATCACCAACGAAATCACCGACGCCGACATTGAGGAGGCGATCAATGTCTGCCGTTGACGAGAACATTGTTCGTGAATACTTCGAAGCGCACGGGTTTCTTGTCTGTCAGCGTCGTAAGTACATCGTGCAAACGCGCCAGAAGACGGGCGATGAGGAAGTCGATTTGATTGTCTTGAACCCGCGAGCGGACGGAGAAAAGCCCGCTGATTTTGAGATCACCTCCGAGACGCTGGGACGGGTCGGCCGGGCGATTGTGGCGGTGAAAGGGTGGCACACGGAGACCTTTGCGCCCGGGGTGCTGACGCATCAACCCGAGATTTTTCGTTTTGTAGAGAAACGCGCGGTAGAGGAGGCGCAGCGTCTCGTGGGAGCGGAGGGATTGGTGAAAATCCTCGTGGTGCCCGGCTGGCCGCGCGACGCCAAGGTGCGGGCGCGCAGCATCGAAGTGTTGAAATCGAAAGGCGTGGATGGGGTAATTTCGTTTCGGGCGATTCTGCAGGAATTGATTGCCGGCGTGAAGACAAACCGGAACTATCAGAAGTCGGATCTCCTGCAAATTCTGCGATTGCTGAAGAATTACGAGTTGTTGAAAGAACCGCAGATGGAATTGAAGTTCTCACGCAAAGGCGCAAAGGCGCAAAGGAAGAAGGCGTGAGGGAAAATGATGTCGCGCGCCAGATTGTAGACGGCGCGATGACCGTGCATCGGGCGTTGGGACCGGGCTTGCTCGAGTCTGTGTACGAAGTTGTTCTGGCGCGCGAACTTCAAAAGCGCGGGCTGCGCGTTGAGAGGCAACTGCCGGTCAAATTTGGATACGATGGCGTGGTTTTCGACGAAGGATTCCGGATGGATTTACTTGTCGAGAATGTCGTGATTGTGGAATTGAAATCGGTAGAGCAGGTCGTACCCGTTCATAAGAAACAGTTGTTGACGTATCTACGGTTGGCCGATAAACGACTGGGATTGCTCATCAACTTCGGAGAAGAGTTGATCAAGACTGGAATTAGTCGCGTAGTGAATGGTTTGAAGGAATAAGCCTTGGCGTCTTTGCGCCTTTGCGTGAACCAGCTGTGACATCCCGCGAAGCATATATTGCCTTGAACATGATCGACGGCGTGGGGCCGATTCGTCTGCGCGCGTTACGCGAACAGTTCGGAACACCCGAAGCCATTCTGGCCGCTCCGAAACAGGAATTGATGCGCGTTGAGGGTGTGGGCGATGAGGTCGCCCGCAACATCGTCGGCAGGCGCGACAGCATTGACCTCGACGCGGAATTGCAGCGAATCGAAATCTCTGGGATACAGGTTGTGACCTGCGCGGACGCTGATTACCCGAAGAATCTGCGGGAGATTTATGATCCGCCGCTGGTGCTCTACGTGAAGGGCTCGCTGAAAGAAGGCGATACCCTGGCGATTGGAGTGGTGGGCTCGCGGCGCACGACGCTTTACGGTCAGGACATGGCGCGGAAGTTGGCGTTTCAATTGGCACGCCTTGGTGTGACGGTCGTGAGCGGTTTGGCGCGGGGGATCGACACCTTTGCTCACACCGGCGCGCTTCAGGCGAAGGGCCGCACGGTGGCGGTGATCGGCTGCGGGATTGATGTGGTGTATCCAGCAGAAAACAAAAAGCTGGCGGATGAAATCGTGGAAAAAGGCGGCGCGATCGTGACGGAGTTCCCCTTCGGCGTAAAGCCCGATAAGCAGAATTTCCCAATGCGCAATCGCATCATCAGCGGTTGGTCGATGGGCGTGGTGGTGGTCGAGGCCAACGTGAAAAGCGGCGCGTTGATTACGGCGGCACAGGCTGCCGAGCAGGGCCGACAGGTGTTCGCCGTACCGGGCCGGGCGGATTCCATTTTATCCCGTGGCACGAACAAATTGATCAAGGATGGCGCAAAATTGACCGAAGACGTGGAAGATATTCTGGGGGAATTCGAGTATTTGCTCCCGAAACAAGCCGCAGAAGAAAGCGCAGCGGGCGCGGCCAGCACCGGAATCAAACCTGCTTTGAGATTCAACGACATGGAGGAAAAAGTGATGGCGCAGTTGGGGCGCGAGGAGACGGCGATTGATGACATCATTCGCGCGAGTGGTTTGACAAGCGCCGCGGTTTCAGCCACGTTGCTCGGGCTGGAAATGAAACGCGCCGTGCGACAGTTACCGGGAAAACTCTACGTGCGAAACCTTTCCGCTGGTTGATTAAGACATGGCCAAATCGCTGATCATTACTGAAAAACCGAGCGTCGCGCAGGACATCGCGAAGGCGCTCGGCGGATTCAAGAAGACGAAAGAATACTACGAAAGCGACGAGTACGTGCTTTCGTGGGCAGTGGGACATTTGTTTGAGCTGGCCGTGCCGGAATCGATGAAGGACCAGGACAAGTGGTCGCTGGACAAATTGCCCATCATGCCGCCGCAGTTCGATCTGAATCCGCAGGAGAAAACCGGCAGCCGCGTCAAGGTGCTGACCAGGTTGCTTGCCGGCAAGGAGATTACCGAAGTCATCAATGCCTGCGATGCGGGCCGCGAAGGCGAACTGATCTTCCGCTACATCATGCAATACGCCGGGAGCCAAAAAACGATTCGCCGGCTCTGGCTGCAATCGATGACGACGGACGCCATTCGTGAAGCCTTCGAGCGCCTGCGCAGCGACGCCGAGATGCAGCCGCTGGCCGAAGCCGCGCGCAGCCGGAATGAAGCTGATTGGCTGGTAGGCATCAACGCTACCCGGGCTTTCACGTTGCGGCTTATCGGCGGCAAAGGCAGCACGGTCACGTCCTTGGGACGCGTGCAAACCCCCACCTTGGCGATCATCGTGGATCGCGAGAAGAGAATCGAAAGTTTCAAGCCGCGCGATTTGTGTGAAGTATTCGCCAATTTTCGGGCGGAAGCGGGCACTTATTCGGGTCGGTGGTTTGATGAAAGCTTCAAGAAGGAGGAATCGGAATGGGACCGGACGCGCCGGCTCCTCGATCGTTTGCAGATCCAGGTGGGCAATGCTGAGCAGCGGTTGAGCGAAGGTTTTGGGTCCTTGTGGGAGGAACATCGAGCGGCAGTGCGGCTCTGGTATCGCGAGATGGCGGACGCCATCGCCAAGAAATGCGCCGGGCGGCCGGGCGTTGTCGAGCTTGAGGAGAAGAAGCCGACCACCCAAGCGCCGCCGCAATTGTATGATTTGACCGCCTTGCAGCGCGAAGGGAACAACCGCTTCAGTTTCTCGGCGCGGCGCACGCTCCAGATCGCCCAGGCGTTGTATGAGAAACACAAGGCGATCACGTATCCGCGCACCGATTCCCGATGTTTGCCCGAGGATTACGTCGGAACAGTCAAGAAAACCTTGCGCAACCTCGGACCGCTTGCCGCAAAGGTTTTGGAGAACGATTGGGTCAAACCGAACAAGCGCATATTCAACAATGCGAAAGTCAGCGATCATTTCGCCATCATTCCCACCGGCAATCCGCCTTCCGATCTGGACGGGGATGAGCAGGCAATTTACGACATGGTGGCCAAACGCTTTATCGCGGTCTTCTATCCTGCGGCGCAGTTTGAGGTGACCACGCGGGTCACGCGTGTCGAGGGCGAACCGTTCAAGACCGAAGGCAAGATCATGGTTTCGCCCGGCTGGCTGGAGGTGTACGGCAAGGACGCGGAAAAGAATGGGGAGACAAACCTGCCGGCCGTGCGCACAGGCGAACAGGTGGCCACCGAAGGCATCGATATCAAGGAAGATAAGACCAATCCGCCCGCGCGCTACACCGAAGCAACGATTCTGAGCGCGATGGAGAGCGCCGGTAAACTCGTTGAGGACGAGGAGTTGGCCGAAGCGATGAAGGAGCGCGGTCTCGGGACGCCGGCGACCCGCGCGCAGATCATCGAAAATTTGGTCGGCGTCCGCTATCTGCACCGTCACGGCAAGGAATTGCAGCCCACGGCGAAAGCGATGCAGACGATTGGCTTGCTGAAGAACGTCGCGCCGGAATTGGTCAGTCCCGAACTGACGGGGGAATGGGAATTCAAGCTCCACGAGATTGAGCACAAGCGGTTGAGCCGCGAGCAGTTCATGAAGGAAACGCGGGATCTGACCTTGCACATCGTCGAGGAAGCGAAAATCTTCAAACCCGACGAGCATGTGGACGACACACCGTTCGGCGCCTGTCCCAAATGCGGGAAACCATTGCAGGAACGGTTCAAGAGTTTTGAATGTTCGAATGAGGATTGTGATTTCGTGCTCTGGAAGACGGTGGCCGGGCGCATGTTCAGCCGTGCGGAAGTCGAAACGCTGGTCAAAGATCGCAAGCTCGGTCCTTTGTCCGGTTTTCGCAGCAAAGCCAACAAGCGGTTCAATGCCATTGTCAAATTGAACAGCGAGTGCAAGGTGGAATTTGATTTCGAGGCGACGACGGCCGCGGCTACGACAGAAATCAAATGCGAGAAATGCGGCAAGCCGATGGTGGTGCGTTCCGGACGGCGCGGAGAATTTCTGGCGTGCTCGGGTTATCCCGAATGCAAGACCACGCTCAATTTCAAGCGGGATGAAGCGGGAAAAATCACTCCCATTCCGCGCGCGCCGCAACCACAGATGCCCGAAGTGGATATCAAGTGTGAAAAATGCGGCTCGGCGATGGTCGTGAAGATGAGCCGGCGCGGGCCGTTTCTGGCGTGCTCGGGTTACCCGAAATGTAAGAACGCCAAGACGCTGCCCGACGAGATCAAAGCCAAGATGCCCAAAGCCGCACCAAAACCGCCACCCGAGATGACCGACGAAAAGTGCGGGAAATGTGGCGCGCCGATGGTGAAGCGGCGCGGTCGCTTTGGCGAATTCCTCGGCTGTTCTGCGTACCCGAAGTGCAAGAACATCAAAAAACTGGCATCCGCAGCGGCATAGGAAAAGATTGTAGGCCGCTTCTGCGAAGCGGCGCCGAAGACGCCGACTCACAGAGTCGGCCTACAACAGATCTTCTGGTTTGCGGCTTTTTGGATTTCCTGCATGCCGAGCGCGACGCGTCCACTCTCACGATTCGGAATTACGGTGCCGACATCCGCGCGTTTTGCGCTTGGTTCGCGGTGAAATTCAAGCAACCGCCTGACTGGGCGAGGGTGGATTCGTTCCACATTCGCGGTTATCTCGTTCACTTGACCGAGCGTGGCTATGACCGGGCAACGATCCATTTGAAGATGTCAGCCCTGCGAAGTTTTTTTCGCTGGCTCGTGCGCGTGGAGCGGGTGAAACAGAATCCTCTCACGGGGCTGACGCTTCCGAAGAAGGGGCGCAAGCTCCCGAAATTTCTGACCATTCAACAGATTGAAGAACTGCTGGCGGCCCCCCTGCGTTCGGAAACGGCGCGGCGCGCCCAGCGGTCGCGCCCTACCAGCGACTTGGCGGCGTGGCGGGACAAGGCGATTCTGGAAACGCTCTACAGCGGCGGATTGCGAATTCACGAACTCGTTCAGCTCAACGACAGCGATGTAGACATGCTCGGCGAAGTTGTCAGCGTCCGTGGCAAAGGCAAGAAGGAACGGCTGAGCCCGTTGGGAGGTCCGGCAGTCGAGACTCTGCAGAAATACCTGGAACTGCGCGGCCGCAATGCAAACGGCCCGCTTTTCGTCAACCGATTCGGTGGACGGATGACCGCGCGCAGCGTCCAGCGGATGCTAAAGAAGTATTTGCTCGCTGTCGGACTCGATCCATTGCTCACGCCACACAAATTGCGTCACAGCTTTGCCACTCATATGCTCGATGCCGGCGCCGACCTGCGCAGCGTCCAGGAACTCCTCGGCCACGCCAACCTGTCAACAACGCAAATCTACACCCACGTCACCCCGGAGCGGTTGAAGAAGGTGTATGAAAAGGCCCATCCGCGGGCATGACGTTTCTGCTCGTCGGTCTCGGAGCGGTCTCACTGCTGGCCTTCCGCCGCCGCGCATAGATGTTATCCAAAACATAGCGCAGCCTTCTGACTTTGGAGTGCGGCGATTCGTCGCCGCTTTGGTGTTGGTTCGGTAACGGAAGAGGTGTTACGGCAAAGCGCCGACGAGTCGGCGCGCTCCATACCGGAAGGCGATACGGCAAGGCGCTGACAAGTCAGCGCACTCTATACCGGAAGGAGTTGCGACAAGGGGTTGACAAGTCAACGCATTCCACATCAGAAGTCGTCGGGGACTTTGAGTTGGTCGCTTTTGAAGGAGTAGACCATTTTCACCGTTGCTGGCATGCACGTGCGCTCAAACCAAACGGCGGAGCACCAGCGGTACTGATTGGCTACAGGGACAAGCTTATGATGCATCGCATTATGGTGAACATAGTTAAGACGGACTAGATAGGAGCGCTCGAAGGTCAAGCGCGTGTCCCAATAATTGTGCCAGACTTTACGTGCAGGCGTGCCGTCCAGCTTGTTTACCTCGCGGGCGCTCTCGGCGTGAAGATGAGCAATGAGCTGTTTTAATGATCCAGCATTCGCCGGTGATCTTCCGACAAAATGATAATGGTCGCTGAACACCGCCCAGGCTTCCAGTTGCCAATCGTATTGCTTGGCCAAGTGTAGGAGAGACGATTCAAGCAGATCGAGACGGCCATCAGCCCTGAAAAGGTGCTCCTTGCGATATGTCCCAGCCGTGACCATGAACACGCCTGCTTCGGATAGACGATGCACTGGCGCGTGTGGCCAGTCTTTGGAGGGTGTTGACTTGTCGCCGCGCTGATCTTTGTCGCCCATCTTGGCTAACTACTTAACGGCAAAGCGCTGACAAGTCAGCGCACTCCACAAACGGCTCAGGCCCGGTTGAGGTATTTGCCAGTGCGGGTGTCGACTTCGATAGTGTCCCCGGCGTCGATGAAGAGGGGGACGCCGACTTCGAAACCGGTTTCGACTTTAGCCGGTTTGGTGACGTTGGTGGCAGTGTCACCGCGAACACCGGGTGGGGCTTCGACAACCTTGAGTTTCACCTTCGGCGGCAACTCGAGTTCGGCCGCTTTGCCTTCCACCTCCATCAAGGTACAGGCGAGGTTTTCGGTGAGATACTTGGCCGCGTCGCCGACGAATTCCTCACTGAGCGAGGTGGTCTCGTAGTTCTCCGGATCCATGAAATGGTAACCGTTATGGTCCTTGTAACTGAAATCAAGCCGGCGCGTGGTCATCGAGACGACCTCGATCGACTCAGTGGACGCGAAACGGACGTTGGATGATTTGCCTGACTTCAGGCTACGCAGCGTGGCTTGCACGAAGGCACGCAGATTGCCCGGCGTGCGATGCTGCATGTCGAGCACGATGCAGACGTCGTTGTTATATTTGATGGCCATTCCTTTTCGAAGATCGTTGGCTGACGGCATGATTTACTGCTCCTATCGTTAAATCGTTAAAGGATTGTTCTTGTCACATGATTTTAAACTTCGGCAGGTCTTGTGAATCCACGATTCCCACCGGTCGTTTCTTTTTGTCGACCACGATCAAATCGTCGATTTGACGTTGCTCGAAAATCTTCAGAGCTTCGATGGCGAGAGCATCGTGTTGAATGGTGATCGGCTTCGGCGTCATTACGGTGCGCACCAACGCTTGCAGGACTTGCGGGTCACGGGCAATATGACGGCGGAAATCACCGTCAGTAAAGACGCCAGCGACACGTCCTTGTTTGTCCACCACGCTAATCGTGCCGGACTTGGCCCGCGTCATGGCCAACAACGCATCTTTCACGGTGCGGTAATCTGCGATGACGGCGTTGCCGTCGCCGGTGCGCATGATGTCCTTGATTTGCAGCAACATCGTGCTGCCAATGGAGCCGGCGGGATGGAGACGGGCGTAATCGGCTTTTTTGAAGCCGCGTGCGTCCAGCACGGACATGGCCAAGGCGTCGCCCAACACCAACATGGCGGTAGTGCTGGAGGTCGGGGCGAGGTTAAATGGGCAGGCTTCCTTTTTCACGCTCACGTTCAAGACAACGTCGCTGTGCCGGGCCAGGCTCGACTTGGCGTGGCCGGTCATGGAGATGATCGTCACATCGAAGCGCTTGATCGCCGGCAAAATGCGCGTGAGCTCTTCGGTCTCACCGGAATAACTCAGAGCCAGCACGCAATCGCCGTCATTGATGACGCCGAGGTCACCGTGCAAGGCATCGACCAAATTCAAGAGGACGCTGGTCGTGCCGGTGCTGGTGAGCGTGGCGGCGATCTTGTGGCCGATGTTCCCTGATTTTCCCACGCCGGTGACGACCACCTTGCCTCGGTTGCGAAGACACTTCACAACGGCCTCCACAGCTTTGGCAAAGCCAGCATCAAGACGAGCGCGGGTCTGGCGCAAGCCAGCGATCTCAATGTCGAATACAGTTTTGGCAAGTTGGACGTAACTCATGAGAGCACGAAAGAACATAGAATAGTGGATGCCTTGGCGTTTGGCAAGGACGCCGGTTCAAACAATGATGCGGCCGCCATCGCGGGCGATGGGCAGACGCACCCTGCCGGAATTTCGCAGCAATTCTTCGCCGACATGTGTTAGGACGATACGCCGTGAGCGAAGTTCATGACGGTGATGAGCAATATCGCGATAGCTGAGGTGCCCGGCCGTCTCGGTGGAGTAATTGGTGCATTCAATCAGTAGCAGGTCTGCACCGTCCGCCAAGGTGACGATAGAATCGCACCAGCCGGTATCGCCCGTCACGCTGACGACTTTTTTGCCGGCTTGCAGGCGATATCCAAGGCAAATACCGCTTTGATTATGGTTCATGCTGAAGGCTGTAACGCGGGTGCCGGCCAACATGAATTCATTGTTGGCGGCGACCTGCTGATAAGTGAGCGCAAAGCTGCGCTTCTTTGGCGACAGCTCGGGATAACAGGAGTTTACCAGGGCTTGGAGCCTCTTCGCCGAGCCGCGCGGGCCGGTGACCAGCAACGGACGTTTCCGCTTCGAAGAGAACTCACAATCGAGTAACAGAAACGGCAGGCCCGCGATATGGTCGCCGTGCAAATGAGTGATGAGGACGGAGTCGATGTTCCCGGCAGAGATGCCGGCCTTTTGCAGTTGCGGAAGAATGCATGGCCCGGGGTCGATCAACAGTCGCCGGCCCGACGCTTGGATCAAAATGCCGCTGTGCGCCCGCCCACCACTGCCGAACGCATCCCCGGTTCCCAACGTTATCACGATGACTGGAGACATTTCTCTCCTCAGGGAATATAACTGGTCCAACCTCTGCTGACCAAGGCAATAACACGGTCAATTGCTGCGGTGGCGGGACACTGCAAACACACCGCTGTTGGACATGAGTTATGGATTGCAGTAGGAAAAGTTCTGCGTTAAATAGCTGCGGTGGAAGGAAACACCGCGTGAAGATTTTTCTGGATGGCAAATACGTTTCGGATGAGGAGGCCAAAATCTCCGTGTTCGACCACGGGCTGCTATATGGCGACGGGGTATTCGAAGGCATCCGTCTTTACAGTGGAAGGATATTCCGGTTGGACCAGCACCTGGACCGTCTATTTGCGTCGGCGAAAGCGATCATGCTCCCAGTGCCGATGACCAAGCCGCAACTGGTGGAAGCCTGCTGTGAGACCTGCCGGCAAAACGGCCTGAAGGACGGGTACATCCGGCTCGTGGTCACCCGTGGTGTCGGCTATCTCGGATTGAATCCGTTTCGGTGCAAGAACCCGACGGTCTTCATCATCGCTGACAGGATCGAATTGTATCCTGAGGAAGTCTATCGCAAAGGCTTGCAGCTCGTTACGGCCAGCACGCAACGAACCAGTCCCGCGGCAGTGAATCCGTCCATCAAGTCGCTGAATTATCTCAACAACATCTTGGCGAAGATCGAGGCGGTCAGCGCCGGTGCCGTCGAGGCCATCATGCTCAACGCCCAGGGCCACGTCGCGGAATGCACCGGTGACAATATTTTCATTATCCGCCGTGGCAAACTGGAGACGCCGCCGGTCAGTGCGGGGGCACTGATTGGCATCACCCGGCAGGTCGTGATTGAGCTGGCCGCCAAGCGGAAAATCGCGGTCTCGGAGTCAAACCTGACCCGCTACGATTTGATGACGGCGGACGAGGTGTTCTTGACCGGCACGGCGGCCGAGATCGTGCCGGTGGCCGGGATCGATGGCCGGACGATCGGAACCGGCCAGCCGGGAGCGCTGACCTTGAAGTTGACCGAAGATTTCCGTAAGTTGACTTGTTCGGAGGGGACACCGATCGGGAAGTAATCATGCTCTGCGATATTTGCAAGAAGAACGAAGCCAAAATTCACCTGAGTCATCTCGCGGAAGGTAAGATGTTGAAGTTGGACCTATGCGAGAACTGCGCCAAAGCCAAGGGCGTTGATGTCGAAGAAGGGTTTTCTCCGTCCGACTTGCTGGTGGGGCTGGGCGCGGCCGAGGAGATCCGGGTGGAATCGCCAGGGGCACAATGTCCTGTGTGCGGATTTACCCAGGCGGATTTCAAGAAGACGGGTCGGCTCGGCTGCAGCGCGTGTTGGGAAACTTTCTCAGCGGGCCTGGCATCCCTATTGAAGGCGATGCATAAGGGGGATCATCATGTGGGCAAGGTGCCCGCGAAGGCGATGCACACGCTGGCGCTCAGCGGAAAAGTCCGTGAGCTGACGGAGCGACTGGACAACGCGATCCGCGAAGAAAAATACGAAGAAGCGGCCCAGATCCGCGATGAAATCCGCGAATTGGAATCCAAGATGAAACGGACGGGCAACGCCACGCGTTCCGCGGGTTAAGAGATGAAGATCGAAGATCTATTAAAGAGCCCGAGTGAGTGGGTCCGGACCGAGGGGCCCAATGGGAAGATTGTGTTGTCGTCGCGCGTGCGTTTCGCGCGGAACATCCGCGGGTATCCGTTTCCTGGTTGGGCGAAAAAGGCGGAACGGCAGAAGCTGTTGGAGATAATGCGGCCATTTGTTGAGGGGCTGCCGGAAATGACGGAGCACTTCAGCGACTCGATGGACAACATCAGTGCGATTCTCAAGCAGGTGTTGGTCGAGCGCCATCTCATCAGTCGCGAGCATGCGGCCAAAAATGTGGGCAGCGGCGTGGTGATCAACGATCGTGAAACCATCAGCGTGATGATCAATGAGGAAGATCATCTGCGCATCCAGGCCATCAAGTCGGGCCTGCAGCTCAAGAACATTTTCAAGACGATCGACAAAGTCGATACTGAACTGGAAGAACATTTGGATTTCGCATTCTCGCCGAAACTGGGTTATCTGACGGCGTGTCCGACGAACGTCGGGACGGGCATGCGTGGCTCGGCGATGTTGCACCTCCCCGGAATGGTTTTGAGCGATCAGATCAATCAGGTCGTGCAGGCGGTGAACAAGCTGGGTTTGGCCGTGCGCGGATTGTATGGCGAAGGCACCGAAGCCTTGGGAAACGTGTTTCAGGTTTCGAACCAGACTACTTTGGGGGAAAAGGAGCTGGAGGTCATCGACCGCCTGAACAAGGTAATTCTCCAGATTATTGAGCACGAAGACAATGCGCGCATGACACTGCTTGAAAAAAAGCCCAAGTTGATTTATGATCAAATTGGTCGCGCGTATGGCGTTCTAGGCAATGCACATACGATCAGCTCCAAAGAGGCACTTAATTTGCTTAGTTTGGTGCGTATGGGCGTAGATTTGGAGATATTTCCGGCGACAGCGCGGGCAGCGGTGGATGAGTTATTCATTCTTTCGCAACCTGCTCATGTGCAAAAGGCTGCCGCGAGAAAGTTGACCGCCGAAGAGCGCGACACATGGCGGGCGGATTTGATCCGTGCACAAGTGGCGAATATCGCCAAACCCAATTTGGGGGATCGGCCACAATTGGACAGTGGTTCCGCCGAGTCAGAATGAGAGGACGGTGATGGAAATGAACAACTTCACACCGCGAGCGCAACAGGTGCTCGCCTTAGCCCGGAAAGAGGCGGACCGCTTCAATCACAATTACGTTGGCACAGAACATTTGTTGCTCGGCCTGATCAAACTCGGCCAGGGCGTTGCCGTGAATGTGCTTCAGAAGATGGGCCTCGACCTCGAAACCGTCCGCATGGAAGTCGAAAAGCAGATCGGCACTGGTCCGGAGACCAAAATGGTCGGCAATATTCCGTATACGCCACGGGTGAAGAAGGTTTTGGCGCTAGCGCAAAAGGAAGCGAAACAACTGAATCACAATTATGTGGGCACCGAACACATCCTCCTCGGTTTGCTTCGTGAAGGTGAAGGGGCTGCTGCGCGCATTCTCAAGTCGCTCGACGTGGATATCGAACGCTGCCGCAACGAGATTCTGAAGGAACTCGATCCCAATTTCACGCCCAGTGAGGGCGGTGTCGAAGAGGGCGAAGCTTCCAGCAGCAGCAAGAAGGATTTGAAGACGCCCGCGTTGCGGATGTTCGGGCGCGATCTGACCGAGTTGGCCCGCAAGAACGAGCTTGATCCGGTCGTGGGCCGGCAGAACGAAATCGAGCGTGTGATCCAGATCCTATGCCGTCGCACGAAGAACAACCCGGTTTTGTTGGGCGAAGCTGGCGTCGGCAAGACCGCGATCGTCGAAGGTCTCGCCCAGGAAATCGCCAAAGGCAATGTGCCGGAAATTCTTCGTGAAAAGCGTGTCGTGACCCTCGACCTGGCATTGATGGTCGCCGGCACGAAATATCGTGGCCAGTTTGAAGAGCGCATCAAGGCCGTCATGGACGAGATCAAACGCTCGAAAAACGTCATCTTGTTCGTGGACGAATTGCACACGATTGTCGGTGCGGGTTCCGCCGAAGGCGCCATGGACGCGAGCAACATCATCAAGCCCGCGCTCTCCCGGGGCGAATTGCAGGTCGTTGGCGCGACGACGATGAACGAATACCGGAAGTACATCGAGAAGGACGCGGCGCTGGAACGCCGGTTCCAAACCATCATTGTGGAGCCGCCGAATGTCGACCAGACCGTCGAGATTTTGAAGGGACTTCGACCGAAGTACGAGGAGCATCACCGGGCCAAGTTTTCCGATGAAGCGTTGCAGGCAGCATCCCGTCTGTCGGACCGGTACATCACGGGCCGGTTTTTGCCCGACAAAGCGATTGACGTTGTCGATGAAGCCGGTGCTCGCGCCCGCATCCAGTCGATGACGCGTCCGACGGACATTCAGGATTCGGAGCACGAAATCGAAAAGATCAAGGAAGAAAAGGAAGCCGCGATCAAGGCGCAGGATTTCGAACTCGCCGCCAGCCTGCGCGACAAGGAAAAGCACGCGCGCGAGAAACTGGAGCAGACACTGGCCGAGTGGCGTCAGGCGCGCGACGAGAAACAAATCGTCATCACCGAAGATGACATCATGCAGATCGTCGCCAAGTGGACCGGTATTCCGCTCAATCGAATGGAGCAGAAAGATGCTGAGAAACTGCTCCAAATGGAAGGTGAACTCCGCAAGACGGTGATCGGGCAGGACGAAGCGGTCACGGCGATTAGCAAGGCGTTGCGGCGCAGTCGAGCCGACCTGAAAGATCCGAATCGTCCCATTGGCTCGTTCGTATTCCTCGGCCCGACGGGCGTCGGCAAGACTTTGATGGCCCGGGCCTTGGCGGAGTTCATGTTTGGCGATCAAGAGGCGTTGATTCAGCTCGATATGAGCGAATACATGGAGAAGTTCAACGTCTCGCGTCTGGTGGGATCACCGCCAGGATATGTCGGTTACGAAGAGGGCGGACAGTTGACGGAGCGCGTGCGGCGGCGTCCCTACTCGGTGGTTTTGTTCGACGAAATCGAGAAGGCGCATCCGGATGTCATGAACATGTTGCTCCAGATTCTGGAGGATGGACACCTGACGGATTCGCTTGGACGCAAAGTGGACTTTCGCAATTGCGTGGTCATCATGACTTCAAATATCGGGGCCGACATGATTCGCAAGGCGGCCGGGCTTGGTTTTGCGCCATTGAAGGAAGAGCATTCCTACGAGGAGATGAAGAGCAAGCTGCTTGACGAATCCAAGCGGGCGTTCAAACCCGAGTTCATGAACCGGCTTGATGACATCATCGTCTTTCGCAACCTGACCAAAGCCGACATGGGCGAGATCGTTCATTTGGAAGTCGAGAAGGTCAAGAGTCGCCTCAAGTACAAGGACGTCGAGATTGCGCTTGCGCCGGCGGCGACTAATTTCCTCATCGACAAGGGCTACGATCCGCATTTCGGCGCGCGGCCTTTGCGCCGGGCCGTCGAAAAATATCTGCAGGACCCACTGGCCGAGGAAATTCTGCGCGGCAACTTCAAGCCCAACGAGACCATCGAAGTCACAGTCGCCGATGACAAGTTGGTCTTCAATCAACTCGCTGCCAGCGCGAACTAAAAGCGTCACCGTTTCACCCCAAGGGGCGACCAAGGAGGCCGCCCCTTTTGTTTCTCTTGGGGCAAACGCCAACGGTCCGTATGTGTGAGGGCTTGCAAGGGCAAGCATCCTTCCTTATGCTGCGCACAAGATGACGGCAGCGCTTTCGAAACTGCGGGATTACGTTCTGGGGCAGCTTCATCAACTCGGATCGATGCTGCTGCTCTTTCTCGACATTACCAAAACAGCTTTCACAAAGCGCCCGCGGTGGCAGGAGACCATCGAACAGGCGTACAAGATTGGCTGGCAATCTCAGGCGGTGGTCGTCGTTACCGGTGCTTTCACAGGCATGGTCTTCGCCGTGCAGACGTATCTCCAGTTTCACAAGGTCAAGATGGACACAGCGGTCGGGCCGGTCGTGAGCGTGGCGATGACCCGGGAACTGGCGCCGGTGCTGACGGCGTTGATGGTGGCCGGACGCGTCGGGGCTGCGATTGCGGCGGAATTGGGCACGATGAAGGTTACCGAGCAACTCGACGCCCTGCGGTCCATGGGAACGGCGCCGGTCGATTATTTGGCTGTGCCACGTTTCGTTGCGCTGGTACTCGCTTTGCCTCTGCTGACGGCCGAAGCGATGTTTTTCGGCATCTTCAGTGGCTATCTGGTTGGGGTCCACATGTGCGGAATCGACAAAGCCTATTTCTTGAGCAACATGTACAAATTCACAGCCGCTTCAGATGTCATCAGCGGTTTGGTCAAATCCGTCTTCTTCGCCATGTTTATTGCGCTCATCGCCAGCTACAAGGGGTTCAATGCGAATGAAGGTGCCGAAGGGGTCGGACGCGCCACAACGGAGGCTGTGGTTGTATCGTCTTTGACCATCCTGATTGCGAATTTCTTCATTGCCGTTGTCTTCAGCAAAATCATCCCTGTATGATTCAAATCCAAGATCTCCGGAAATCTTTCAACGGCACACAGGTTCTGTGCGGCGTCGATTTTGAAATCCAGGACAGTGAAACCGTTGTGATTATTGGCCGCAGTGGCGGCGGCAAGAGCGTTTTGCTGAAGCATCTCTGCGGCTTGCTGCAGCCGGATGCCGGCCGTGTGATTGTGGACGGCGTCGATATTGAACCACTTTCCGAAGGAGCGATGACGCCGATTCGGAAGAGATTTGGCGTGCTGTTTCAAGGCGCGGCTCTGTTTGATTCGATGACCGTGTTTGAGAACGTGGCGTTTCCGCTCCGCGAGGAACGCAAGTTCAGCGAAGAGGAAATTGCCAGTCGTGTCGAGCAGGCCTTGAACATTGTGGATCTGGCGAAGGCAAAAGACAAGAAGCCGGCCGAACTCAGCGGGGGAATGAAGAAGCGGGCGGCTCTGGCGCGGGCCGTCGTGGCGCAACCCAAATACGTGCTTTACGACGAGCCGACCACCGGCCTCGATCCGGTATTGGCTGACAACATCAACCATTTGGTTTTGCGGATGCGCGACCACTTTCACGTTACCAGCATTGCGGTCACGCACGACATGGTCAGTGCGTACAAAATTGCCGACCGCATCGCAATGTTGCATGAAGGCAGGATTCATGCGGTTGGCACGCCTGCCGAGATTCAGGCGACGACCGATCCAGTCGTGCGACAATTCATTACGGGAACGGGGGAAATTCAACAGGAGGTGCGACGTGGCGCAGAGACGATCCGTTGAAATCAAAGTCGGCATTTTTGTCGCGGTCTGTTTGGTGTTGATGGCGTGGCTCATCTGGAAGTTTGGCAAATACGAGCCGCTGAGCCATAACACCTACGAAATCACCGTCGTCTTTTCCAACGTCGGCGGGATCGTGAAGGATGCCGCCGTGCTCTACGGCGGTATCAAGGTCGGCAGCGTGCGCGAAATAACCCTGGATCAGCAGGGTCTGCTCAAAGTCCACGTCAAACTGGCGATCTTCAACGGGGTCAAAATCCGATCCGACGCCAAGTTCGTCATCAATCAGTCGGGTCTGTTGGGCGACCGCTACGTCGATGTGATTCCGCAAAGTGGGACCGCGCCCTTCCTGGAACCCGGCGCCCTGGTGCAAGGGTCTTCGAGCGTGGATCTCACCGAGGCAATCCGTGGTGTCGTGGGCGTGTTGCATCAGGCGGCCGGCACCATCGAGCGCGTGGACAAGGCCATTCAGCGCATCGACGAGACGGTTTTGAGTCGCGAGAGCCTGGAGCATCTTGAAGCGGCTCTGGCCAATATTGACGCCACCAGCAGCAACGCGGTCGGGCTGACATCGAGTTTGCGGTCCGTCGTTGAAGACAGCCGAGGCAAGGTGGACAATGCTTTGACCAAATTCTCCGCTGCGGCTGATAATTTTGACCGGACGACCAAGGACGCTGATACAGTTGTCAAGAACGTCAATCACCTGGTGACTGACAATCAAGAGGATATCCGTACTGCAGTAAAGAATCTGGCCGAGAGCACGGCGCGGCTTCAAGACATTCTGGCTCGACTGGAAAAGGGCGAGGGAACCGCCGGCAAACTTCTGGTCGATCCGACGTTACATGACGAAATTGTTCACCTCGTACAAAACTGGCGAAAATACGGGCTCCTGTACAAGGAGGGAAACCGTCCGCCATCCACAGAATCTCAGGAACGGCGGCACGGCTCTCGATGGCAGCCGGCCCGGCCTGCTCAAGGACAAAGCGGAACCATTCTTTTCGGGACCGACGAAACGAAATCCGCTAAGTAACCTCGTTCAAGCCACTTAGACGACCTTCCTGGCCTCGAACCTGCTCTCCTTTTGCGCTGGGAGGAAAGATTCTACAAATATGACTTTGCTCGTATTGAGACTCGGCTTCTTGATTCTGTGTGTGCTTGGGAGCTGGTCCATTTCGCAACTGCACGATGAGTGGGCGCAACATCCCATCCTTGCCGTGATCATCGGTTTGGTCGGCGGCGGTGCATTCATCGGCGTTGATAAGGCCCTCAAAGGCTTTTCGCTCCGTGGACTGTCGGCCGCGACGTTCGGACTATTCATCGGATTCATGGTCAGCTACTTCATCGGCAATTCGGTGCTGTTCAAGTTCATCGACGATGAACCGAAGTTGATCGCCCAAATCGTGATGTATGTGGTTTGTGCCTATCTCGGCATGGTGATCGCGTTGCGCGGCAAGGACGAATTCAATCTCGTCATTCCCTACGTCAAGTTCATGAAGGAGAACAAACCCGACCGACTTGTTTTGCTGGACACAAATATCATCATTGACGGGCGGATCCAGGAAGTGTGCGCCACCGGTTTCCTCGATGCCGTTTTGGTTGTGCCCCGCTTCGTCCTCGAGGAGCTGCAGTACATTGCCGATGCCGGGGACGAAGTGAAACGGGTGCGTGGTCGCCGCGGTCTCGAGGTCCTGAAGACCTTGCAGCAGAATCCGCGCGTCGAGATCAAAATCCACGACAATGCCTTGCCGAACATCAAGGAAGTGGATGCCAAGCTTGTTCAACTGGCTCAAATGCTTCCGGCTGAGATTCTGACGAACGATTACAATCTGAATCGCATCGCGGAGCTCCAGCACGTGAGGGTACTCAACTTCAATGAGCTGGCCAAATCCTTGCGGCCGGTCGTGCTTCCCGGCGAGAAACTCACGGTCCGCCTGGTCAAGGAAGGACGCGAGCCGCAACAGGCCGTGGCATACTTGGATGACGGCACGATGATTGTCGTCAGCCGTGGCCGTCGCTACGTTGGCCAGGAAGTGGAAGTCACGGTCAGCAGCGTGCTCCAAACCGCTGCGGGGCGCATGGCCTTCGCTGAGATCCCGAATGGGAATGGGGAGTCCCAGCTCCAAACGACCGCCGATGAGCGTGGCAGAGCCGCAATGGTTTCAGGGTAAACCTTGCTCCGGTCAATTGAGTTCTGCTAGTCTGCCGGCATGGTTACAGCTATCGTGCTGGCCGGCGGTCGCTCCACGCGCATGGGCGGCGGCCCCAACAAGCAGTTCATCGAACTTCTCGGCAAACCGCTCGTGTATTACTCGCTGGCGGCGTTCGAGCAATGCTCGATGATCGATGCCATCGTGCTCGTGCGCCGACCGGATTGCGCACGACAAGCGGACTGCATCGTGCACGATTTCGATTTCAAGAAGGTCACCGCCTTCGCGGATGGTGGCGTCGAACGTCAAAACTCTGTTTGGATTGGTTTGGAGAAATGCGATCTGGCCACCGAGATCGTGGCTGTCCACGACGGCGCCCGCCCGTTGGTCACACCGGCGCTGATTGAATCGACTGTCGCCACCGCGCGTTCGTTCGGTGCCGGTATCGCCGCGACGAAGGTCGTGGATACGATCAAGGAAGCTAACGAAGACAAGACGGTGATCCAGACGGTTGACCGCACGAAGCTCTGGGCCGTCCAAACGCCCCAGACGGTTCGCTTTCAACTTCTCCGAGCGGCGTACGCGAAAGTGTTTGAGAAGAAACTCGTTGTCACCGATGAAGCCGCCGCGGTTCAATTGCTGGGGTACCGGGTCGATCTGGTTGAGACGCCGTTCTTGAATTTGAAGATCACCACCCCTGCAGACTTGACGATGGCTGAGGCGTTGCTCCGGCAGCGAATGTGATGGTATTCTTCCACGCCTTATGAATCGCGTTGGCATTGGAATCGACGTTCATCGTTTCGCCGCAGGCCGCAAGTGCATCATTGGCGGCGTGGAAATTCCCCATACGCATGGACTCGAAGGCCACAGCGATGCGGACGTGCTGGCGCATGCGATTGCCGACGCCTTGCTCGGCGCGGCGGCACTCGGCGATATCGGCAAGTTTTATCCGCCGACCGATGCAAAGTGGAAGAACATGGACAGCATGGTGATCGTGCGCGAATGCGCTGAGCGCGTGAAAAAAGCCGGCGGTCGCATCAACAACATTGACGCTGCGGTAATCGCAGAGTCACCGAAACTCTCGCCCCATATCCTGAAGATGCAGGAAGTTCTCGCGAAACATTTGGGCGTCGCGCCTTCACAAGTCGGCATCAAAGCCACGACGAGCGAGTTGATGGGGTTCACTGGCCGCAAAGAAGGCATCGTCGCCATCGCCATTGCCAGCGTGGAGATGTAATTGGCCATGGCCTTGCAGCTCTTCAACACCTTGACGCGCCGCACAGAGGAGTTCGTTCCACTAAATCCACCGCACGTCGGCATGTATACCTGCGGACCGACCGTTTGGAACTACGCCCACATCGGAAACCTCCGCGCATTTCTGTCCCAAGATCTCTTGCGTCGTTACCTCGAATACAAAGGCTACGACGTGAAACACGTGATGAATATCACGGACGTCGAGGACAAGATCATTCGTAGCGTCCGCGAATCCGGCAAATCGCTGCGCGAGATGACGGATTTCTATACGCAGGAATTTTTCCGTGACCTCGACGCGTTGAATATCAAACGCGCCCACGTCACACCGCGGGCCACCGATACCATCCCTGACATGATCAAACTGATCGAAACTTTGATCGCGAAGAAGCACGCGTATGTGGCCGAAGACGGCTCCGTGTACTTCTCGATCAAATCGTTCAAGGACTACGGGAAACTCGCACATCTGGATTTTGATAACCTGCAGTTCGGCGTTCGTGTCCAGCACGACGAATACGACAAGGAGCACGTCGCCGATTTCGCATTGTGGAAAGCGTGGGACGAAGACGATGGCGATGTGAAATGGGATTCGCCGTGGGGGCCGGGGCGCCCCGGCTGGCACATCGAATGTAGTGTCATGAGCATGAAACACCTCGGCGAGACGTTCGACATCCATTGCGGCGGTGAAGACCTGATCTTTCCGCATCACGAGGATGAGATCGCTCAAAGCGAGGCGGCGACCGGTAAACCCTTCGCACGTTTCTGGTTCCACAACGCTCATTTGTTGGTCGAAGGCAAGAAAATGAGCAAGTCGCTCGGCAACTTCTACACCTTGCGCGACCTGCTGCAAAAGGGTTGGAGCGGCCGCGAAATCCGCTACGCGTTGATCAGTGCACATTACCGCGAACAACTGAATTTCACGTTCGACGGTCTGCAGGCTGCCCGCTCAGCTTTGCAGCGGATAGACGGTTTTTTGCTGAAGTTGCAGGAGATAGCGCAATCCGCTTCGCCAAATGATTTCGACAAACCTCTTAAAGCCGGCCTCCAGTTTCTAAACGCCATGGATGACGACTTGAACATTAGTGGAGCGCTTGGGGTTCTCTTCGATTTCATCCGGTTCGTCCACAAAGAGATCACCGCAGGTTGTCTTCGCCCATCGGAAGCGGGCGCTATCCTTGAAGAGTGGGAAGAGATCGACAAAATGCTTGGCTTGGGCATGCCGGCCAAGTCGACTATCCCTGCTGAAGTGCAGGCACTCGTGGAAGAACGCCAAGCTGCGCGCAAAGCGAAGAATTTCAAACGCTCTGACGAAATCCGCGATCAGCTTGCCAAACTGGGCTGGACAATCGAAGACACACCGCAGGGTTCGCGCGCCAAGCGAACCTGAACTGTAATGGTTCCCGCCCTGGCGGAGAAACGAGACCGAGAAGACGATCATGCGTATCAATTCTCTGCGGTGTTGGAGATGGACATGGGTCGCATTCATGGTTGTTGCGACATCAGTACCCTATTTGGTGAATTATCTCCTCACGCCGCGAGGCTTTCATTACACTTGGATCGTTCCGCCTTTCCCACAGGATTCGCTGGGCTACCAGGCTTGGTCCGAGCAGGCGGCACGCGGAAGTCTACTGTTTAAAATCAAATATACGGCGATACCTCATTCGCCGTTTCTGTTCCATCCGCTATTCTTGGCCTGTGGTTTGATCAGTTCGCTGCTGGGCTGTGAAATCGGAGTAGTTCACTTCTTCGTGAAGGCTGTGGGGGTGGTCTTATTCTTCTGGGTCTTCTTCTGGTATATCGACTATTTGCAGTTGAATCGACTGCAGTCGATCATTGCAACGATTCTGGTGGGAGTCTCGTCGGGATGCGGCTGGCTCACTCTAAAACTCGGGTTCGTGCCGGATTCGATTTTCTCCGGGCCAATCGACCTCAATATACCCGAGTCCAATACCTTCTGGTCGCTCCTGTGGAACCCGTTATTTCCGTACTCCCTCGCGTTGCTCGTGCTTTCGATTTTTCTCGTGGATCGGGGCACACGGCAGGCCAGGAATCGCGATCTGTGGTTGAGTGGTTTTTGCATTGGGCTGATGGCTCTCATTCACCCCTACCTGGTTCCTTTACTGTTGGCCGTCGGGATCCTTGTCATAGCAATCCGACACAGAAGAAGAGCGACGGTTTATCTGCTTCGTTTTCTCGCGCCCACAATTCCGTTCGCGCTTTGGACGTTCGCTGCGGTGGCGCTTAACCCTGTTGCTGCAATGCATAGTCTGAGCGGGAGAATGGAAAGTCCGAGCCCGCTATCGTACGTGCTCGGTCTGGGAATTCCACTCCTCCCGACTCTGGGCGGCTTGCTGGGGCATGGCCGCAAACTGATTTCAAGCTATTGGCAGCTCTTGCTCTGGGTGGCGGTCTCCGTTGTGTTCACATTCCTGCCATTTTGGTTTCAAAGGAAATTCATCTTTGGCATTCACGTCCCGCTATGTATTCTGGCTGCGGTCGTGGTCGATTGGAGCCTGGCCAGGATTTCCGGAAAGCGAATGCGGCAGTGGGTCTTGGCCGGTTCTGCGATTCTCCTCCTGCCTTTGCTGGTGTCGACACAGTTGTTCTTGTTCGCGGCCCATCGAAGAATCGTAAGGCAAAATGTGGATGGCGTTTATTATGTCGGCACCGACATGCTAAACGCCCTGACTTTTCTAAAGCACGACAGCAATCCCGACGACATCGTCTTCGCGACTTATTCGACCAGCCAACTCATTCCAGCTTTCTCTGGAAACACTGTGGTGTGGGGACACTGGGCCATGTCCGTGGATTTCGATCGACGAACCGAATGGGTCAGCAACATTTTTGATCCGCAATCAGATTGCGATCCAGCGAAGCGAAGCCGCGAGTTTTGGGGCGCTGGCATCAAGTTTATCCTGGCGGATGGCGAACTCAAGCAATGGATCGGCAAAATGCACCCCGCATGGCTCACGAAGGGAACCGACAAGGTTTTTCAGAACACCGCGGTCACCATCTATCGGAAACGAGACAACGGCAAGTCCCTTTCTTCCGTGCCGAGCGCGCAGGTTGACAAGGCTGCTCGATTATGATGAGTTAGTGGCGCCCGCGAGGGGATTGACCAGTATGATCGAGGAATTCAAAGAGAAAGTGGTTAGCCTGCGCGAACGCCATCAGGCGTTGCGGAGGTATCTTTGACGTCGACAAACAACGCGCCCGTCTCATCGATTTAGAGAATATCATAGCCGGCCCCGATTTCTGGGCCGATCAGAACAAAGCCCGCGCCATCCTCGATGAATCGACCGGCATTCGCCGCAAGCTCGATACACTTACCGCCATGGAGCGCAAGATTTCCGATGCGGAGGTACTCATTGAACTTGGCGAAACCGAGGAAGGCATCGCCGCCGAAGTCAATGAGGCCGAGCAGAAATTCAATCAGTTCGAACTCGAAAATCTCCTTGGGGAAGAGCACGACAAATCCAATGCGTTCGTCAGCATTCATGCTGGTGCGGGCGGCACGGAGAGTTGCGATTGGGCCGATATGCTATTGCGGATGTATCGGCGCTGGTGCGACGTGCGTGGATTCAAGAACGAGATCATGGACATCCAGCCCGGCGATGAAGCCGGTGTCAAGAGCGTGACGATGTTCGTGACGGGCGATTATGCCTTCGGCTACCTGAAGGCCGAACGCGGTGTGCACCGGCTCGTCCGCATCTCCCCGTTCGATTCCAATAAGCGTCGGCACACTTCATTCGCTTCGGTGGACGTGATTGCCGAGATTCAAGATGCGGACGTCGAGCTGAAGATGGAAGACGTGCGGGTGGACACGTTTCGTTCCGGTGGCAAAGGTGGCCAGAATGTCAACAAGCTGGAGACCGCCATCCGCATGACCCACGAGCCGACCGGGATTGTTGTCCAGTGCCAGAGCGAACGCAGCCAGCATCAGAATCGCGAGTTGGCGCTGAAGGTTCTCAAGTCGCGCCTGTACGAGAAACAACAGGATGAGAAACGCGCGGCGATGGAGAAGTATTACGGGGAAAAAGGCGACATTGCTTTTGGCAATCAGATTCGCAGTTACGTGTTTCAGCCGTACCAAATGGTGAAGGATTTGCGCACCGGCCATCAGACCAGCGATGTGCAAGGCGTGATGAACGGCGACCTCGACGGTTTCATCGGCGCCTGGCTCAAAGCCGGTAAACCACGGCAGAGAAAACAGGGCGTAACGGATGAGGAGTGAAGAGCATACAGGTCTTGGAAATGCCGAGCGACAATTACAGTGAGATGACACTTGACGGGCTAATCCACGAACTAGTGCGCATTAGCCCGGAATGGGATCGACAAGCGGCGGACGCAAAGGCAGATGTAGACGACGCTTCCAGGCTTCACCAGATTGCAATGCACATGGTTGACCGTCTGCTTTGGAAGCCGGGACACTTGGTGTTCATCCCAAGCGTCACTCAGTGCAAAGAAGCTGAGCTGAGAATCGATCAAGTCTGGCGCGATGAGATCCAACACGATGAAGAATTATGGCAAAAGGTTCTTTACGGAGTTGAGATTGACGACGTTGGCTATCATGGAGTCGGTAGCGACATTGCTTTTGTCTATGCAGAAAGATTACGGCGTTGGAAGCCTATCGTGATTTCGGTCAACCCGCCCACTGAAATTAGGAGGTATTTCGAAGAATCAGTCGCGGCCTGGCTACGAGGATTAGATTGCGCTGCGATCATCTTGTGTTGGGCTGTGGTCGAAACGCTCATGAAGAAAGCGTTGTTGAGGATAGATGGGGCGTTGGTATTCGATCGCCACGATGGCCGGGAATGCAACGCTGCAAGACTCATTAATAACGCTCGCGCTGCTGAACTTCTCTCTCCTCAAGAGGCCGAAGCTGCACATCACGTCAGAGAATTGCGAAATAATGCCGTGCATCAACTCCAAGACGTTGACGCTGGGTCATCATTTCGAGGCATAATTGAGACAAAACAACTAGTGGAGCGATTGTTAACTTAATCGTGAACATCCTCGACAAAATCGTTGCTGAGAAGAGGCAGGAGGTTTCCAGCCTGCGGTCGCAAGCCGCCAAGCTGAGGAAATCTGCTGCGGACCGCACCGATTTTCGCGACTTTGCCGGTGCGCTGCGCGAAGGCTCGGCCTCCATGACGACCGATTCTCGGCGCGGCCACCACGGAGCGTGGCCCTCCAAACGACCGGCTCTGATTGCCGAGATCAAAAAGGCATCGCCGTCGGCGGGGCTCATTGCGCCGAACTTCGACCCGATTCGAATTGCCCGGGATTACGAGGCCGCCGGTGCGGCGGCGCTATCGGTGTTGACGGATGAGAAGTTCTTTCTAGGGCGCGTCGAATATCTGCATTTGATCCGCGACGCGGTGAAGTTGCCATTGCTCCGCAAAGACTTCATCATCGATGAGTTGCAGATTTACGAGTCCGTCGCCTGCGGGGCGGACGCGATCCTGCTGATCGTCGCGATTCTCGACGACGCGCAACTCAAAGGCTTTCGTGAATTGGCCGAGCAGATGCGTTTGGCAGCATTGGTTGAGGTCCACAACGAGCAAGAATTGGATCGAGCACTGGCTACCGGGGCTGCCATCATCGGCATTAACAACCGTGATCTGAAGGATTTTTCAGTTAGTTTGGCGACAACGGAGAAGCTGGCGGCCCGGCTCAAGTGTGGTATGTGCGACAAGCGCACACTGGTCGCCGAGAGCGGCATTAACGTGCGCGCTGATGTCGAGCGCGTGGCGAAAGCGGGCGTGGATGCGATTTTGGTGGGCGAATCGCTCATGCGGAGTGGAGAGATTGGAGCAAAGGTGAAAGAATTGTTGGCGAAATGAAAGCTCACGCAAAGGCGCGAAGACGCAAAGATATTCTTGGCGCACTTGGCGGCTTTGCGTGAGAATTAATAATGCCTGTCAAAATCAAAATTTGCGGTATTACCAACCTCGACGATGCAGAACTTGCAGTTGGTCTGGGCGCGGACGCTTTGGGATTCACCTTCTATCCGAAAAGTCCCCGGTCCATCAAAGTGACAGACGCAGCCAACATCTGCAACGCGTTGCCGCCGTTTGTGGCGAAGGTGGGTGTGTTCGTGAACGAATTGGAATACGAAATCGAGAAGGCATTGAACGACTGTCTCCTCAATGTCCTGCAGTTTCATGGCGATGAGCCGCCCGGGTTTTGCCAGAAGTTCGCCGCCAAGTCGATCAAGGCCATCCGGGTGCGCGACGAGGAATCGTTGCGCGCGGCAACCGAGTACGATGTTGACGCTTTCTTGTTGGATACCTACACTGATGAATCGCGAGGCGGCACAGGCCGAACGTTTGACTGGTCGCTGGCGGTCAGCGCCAAAGAGATTTTGTCCGCTCCGATTATTCTGTCGGGTGGCTTAACTACAGCCAACGTGCAGGAGGCAATTCGCAAGGTGCGACCGTATGCGGTGGACGTGGCCAGCGGTGTGGAACGCGAACCCGGCAGAAAAGACCCGGAAAAGCTGCGAAGGTTTATTGAATTGTGCAAAAGCAATTGACATCTGTTCCCGACAAGCGCGGCCATTTCGGGCCGTACGGCGGGATATTTGTGCCGGAAACCTTGATGGAGCCATTGCATGAACTCGCTCGGGCATACGACAAAGCGCGGCGCGACAAACGGTTCCGTCAGGAGTTGGACTACTATCTGCGAGAGTATTGCGGACGCCCTACGCCGTTATATTTCGCCGAGCGGATGACACGCGACCTCGGGGGCCCCCGGATTTATCTCAAGCGCGAAGATTTGCTGCACACCGGTGCGCACAAGATCAACAATACCATGGGTCAAATCCTGCTCGCCAGGCGCATGGGCAAGCGTCGCATCATTGCGGAGACGGGCGCGGGCCAGCACGGCGTGGCGACGGCAACGGTAGCAGCCATGTTCGGTCTGGATTGCGTCGTGTACATGGGCGAAGTGGACATGCAGCGGCAGGCGTTGAATGTTTATCGAATGCGATTGCTTGGCGCGGACGTGCGACCGGTCACCGCCGGGCAGCGTACGCTGAAGGAAGCCATCAACGAGGCGATGCGTGACTGGGTCACCAACGTGCGCACCACGCATTACATCTTGGGCAGCGTTCTCGGCGCGCATCCGTATCCCATGATGGTGCGTGATTTTCAGAGCATCATCGGACGGGAAGCACGCCGGCAAATTCTGGAACGGGAAGAACGTCTACCCGATGTATTGGTGGCATGCGTCGGTGGCGGCAGCAATTCCATTGGGCTGTTTTATGCGTTCCTGCGCGACAAGAATGTGCGCATGATCGGCGTGGAGGGCGGCGGACGAGGCATCAAGCCCGGCCAACACGCGGCGCGGTTTCAGAAAGGCGGCTCGCTCGGAGTGTTGCAGGGGACGCGCACATTCGTGCTGCAGGATGAGGAGGGGCAGATCATGTTGACCCATTCCGTGTCGGCCGGTCTGGATTATGCCGCGGTCGGGCCGGAACATAGCTACTTGCGCGATCTCAAACGCATCGAATATACCTATGCGACCGACGCCGAAGCGTTGGAAGCCTTTCAATACTGTTCGCAAACGGAAGGAATTATTCCCGCGCTTGAGTCGGCACATGCAGTTACGTACGTCATGAAACAAGCGAAGAATATCGGCAAGAGTAAGATGGTCATCATCAATATGAGCGGTCGCGGCGACAAGGATGTGACACAAGCAGCCAAAATGTTGAGGCTGGAGCACTGATATGCGGAGCATGACCGGATATGGCCGCGGGGAGTGTGCCAAGGAAGGGTTCAAGTTCACCGTCGAACTGAATTCCATCAATCGCAAGCAAAGTGATGTTTCCATCAACCTACCGAAGGAATTGGTCGAACTGGAACCGCGTATTCGCGACGAGATCAATGCGCATCTTTCGCGTGGTCGGATCAACGTTGTCGTTGCCTACCATCGCAGCGCAGGGAAGGCCGAGGAATCCGTAGAGCTCGACACGGCGTTAGCCAAGGCGTATTACCGCGCGATTCAGAAACTTCACAAGGAATTGAAGATGGTCAACGGATCTCTGACGCTGGAAACGATTCTCCGTGCGCCAGGTGTGATGAAGCTGGCCGAAACCGCCGTCGATGTGGAGGCGGTCTGGCCGAGCGTAGAGGCGGCGTTGCGCAAAGCCATTGCCGGCCTGGTCCGGATGCGCGAAAAGGAAGGAAAGTTCCTGGCGAACGATCTGGGCGGGCGACTGGGCTTACTTGAGTCGGGTTTGGAGTTGATCCGCAAGTCTGCCCCCGAGATCGTCAAACGTTACCGCGAACAATTGCATGCACGCGTCAAGGAAGCGGGACTGGCGATTCCCGTCGACGACGAGCGGTTGCTGAAGGAGGTCGTGTTTTTTGCCGACCGGTGTGACATTTCGGAGGAAGTGACGCGGCTGGCGAGCCATCTCAAGCAGTTTCGTGATTGTCTGAAGTCGCATGAGCCGGTGGGGCGTACGCTGGATTTTCTCGCCCAGGAAATGGGACGGGAAATCAACACCATCGGATCGAAAGCGAACGCCGCGGAAATTTCCCAGCAGGTGGTGAAGATGAAGGCGGAATTGGAAAAGATCCGCGAGCAGGTTCAGAACATCGAATAGAAAACGATCCATGGGTAATGGTTGATGGAGCAGCAATCGCGTACCGGCCTGATTATCGTCGTTTCGGCGCCTTCGGGCGGCGGGAAGAGTTCGCTGTGCCAACGGTTGTTGAATTGGTCTGCGAATCTTGTGTATTCCGTGTCCTGCACGACGCGTGCCCCGCGGGGCGGCGAACAACATGGGCACGATTACTTTTTTCTTACCACCGGGGAGTTTGAGAAAAGGACCGCGGCTGGCGAATTCTTGGAACACGCCCTGTATAACGGGAACTATTACGGTACGCCGCGTCAATTCGTCGAAGAACAAGTGGGTGCGGGGCGCGATGTCCTGTTGGACATCGAGGTGCAAGGCGCGGCACAGGTCGTGAAAAGCGTGCGCGGCGGAGAAACGTTCGCGTTTCGCAATTCGCTGGTAACGATTTTCTTGATGCCGCCGTCCCTGGAATTGCTGGAACGGCGGCTGCGCCGGCGAGGAACCGACAGCGCCGAGGTCATCCGCAAACGCCTGGCGTTGGCGGAACAGGAAATGGAGCACTGGCGCGAATATGATTATGTGATTGTGAGCGGGAAACTCGACGACGATTTTGAGCAGGGGAAGGCCATTGTCATTGCCGAGAAATGCCGCACGGCACGCGTTCCGAAAGGCGGTAAACCATGGCAGCAAAGCGAACTCTCCTTTTAGGCGTCACCGGCTCGATTGCCGCGTACAAGGCCGGGGACATGGCAAGCAAACTCAAAAAGCTTGGCCACAAAGTGTTTTGCATCATGACGCAGGATGCGACGCATTTCATCACGCCGCTCACCCTGCAAACACTCTCGCAACATCCGGTGACGCTTGATCTGTTTGAGGCCGGGGAAGGCGATTGGCGTCCCAGTCATTTGCAGTTGGCCGATACCGCCGACATGCTCGTCATATCGCCCGCCACGGCCAACGTGATTGCCAAGCTGGCGCATGGAATTGCCGATGACGCGTTGAGCACGATCGCGCTCGCCTTGCGGCCGGAGGCGAAGGTGCTGATTGCGCCGGCGATGAATGGCAAAATGTGGTTACATCCTGCGACGCAGGCCAACGTAAAACTCCTACAATCGCGCGGCGTCGAATTCATCGGACCGGACCAGGGAATGTTGGCGTGCGGGTATGAAGGGATTGGCCGGCTGTGGGATGTCGATCAGATTGTCGAGAGAATCCAAAAGATACTGCAGTAAAGAAGAGACGGTGGGAGCGGCCTCCGCGCCACGACCGGTCACGACAGGACATGTTGCTCCCACGAATTATGAAGACCGACTCACTTCGTTTCCTGATCACGGCCGGGCCGACACGGGAGTTCATTGATCCGGTTCGATATATCTCGAATAGATCATCGGGAAAAATGGGGTACGCGATTGCGGCGGCGGCGCGCGCCATTTCGCCCCACGTCACGCTGATCAGCGGGCCGACCGCGCTCAAGCAGCCGCCGGGCATTGAGTTTGTTTCGATCACAACCGCGCAAGAGATGGCGGAGGCGGTTTGGAGCCGTTTCGACAGCGCGGACATTTGCATTATGGCTGCGGCCATCTGCGATTTTCGTCCTAAGAAGACGGCAGCGCGGAAGTTAAAGAAGAGCACGTTTGCCGGCACGCTCGCGTTGGAGGCGACCCCCGATATCCTTGCTGAACTGGGTCGCCGCAAAGCGAGACAGGTGCTCATCGGGTTCGCCATTGAGACAGAAGACATGGAAGCTCACGCGCAACAGAAGCTTGCGGCGAAGGGCTTGGATTTCATCGTGGCCAATGACGCGCAGGCATTCGACTCGGAGACCAATCGAGTGACCTTGATCACCAATAGCGGAAAGATAGAAAGGCTTTCCGAAATGCCGAAGAGCGCCGTGGCGAAAATGATTGTAGAACGCGCGCTGCAGTTGGCTACAATGTAGGCGCACCCTTTACGGGTGCGTCTGAACGCAGGCTAAAGCCTGCGGCTACAGTATTTATCCCTCTCGCGGCTTCTCCAGTAAGCGAGCGCGAATTTTCTGAAAGCGGTTGTCTTTGCGAAGATTGTCGAGGTCGGGATCTTCGTTCAGCCAACGTTCGTCATCGTAACCCCGTTTCAGGGCTTCGGTCAGCGCCGCCAGCGCTTCATCGACTCGTTTCAATAGCGAATAGCTGCAGGCCAGGTTGTAGAAAACGAGCGGGTTATCGGGACAAAGCTTGGCAAGCCGTCGGTCAATTTCGAGGCCTTTCTCCCATTGACCGGTTTCCGTGTACGCGTCCCCGAGGATCTGTAGCACTTCCACGAAATCGGGATCGCGTCGGGCAATTCCTTCAAAAAACTTGACCTCAAACAACAGGCTTTCCTGTTTGGCAGATTTGCCGTGTGGCGGCTTCTTTTCCCTGATCGGCAACATGGCGATCGTCCCTCTAACTTGTTACTCTTGCTCTGCGCGGTTGGGGCGCAAATCATTAATTACCATACCAGATAACAACTTCGGATAAAAGTCCGTACTTTTTTGCGGCATTCGCGAGCGCGCATCCGCAATGGCTTTCACATCCTCAACGCGCGTCGGCTTCAGAAAGAACGCGAGCTGGGCCTGTTTCGTCTGCACCAACTCCGCAGCCTTTTCCGCCTCGCGCCAGTAACTGACGTTCGCTTCTTCCCGAAGGCGAACCTCGTCAATCCCCAGCAACGCTTCCAGAATGCCAACGTGCAAGATCGCCACATCCAAAGTGTCCCACAACGGCGGCTTGCCTTTGAAGAGCGGACGCAACGCATCGAGATTCTTGGGCCGCAACAACGCGAACCCGATCGCGTCGTGCAATCCAATCGAATATTTCCTGCCCGTCATTACAGCCAATGTCTTTTCCAACGTCGGCTGCGGTTCGACTGCAAAATCCTTGGCCAACTGCACGCGAAATCGTTTCGCATCGAATCCTTCGAGATTCGCCACCGTGCGATGCGTCGGCAGCACGACCAGGCCGGGATCGCTCATGTCCACCAGTGTCGCCATCACGAACTCAGAGGGTGCATTGAGGTCCGGCTTGGTTGCCGCCGCCCGACATTCATCCCGGAAGGCCAACGCTGTTTCATACCGGTGATGCCCGTCCGCGATATAGAATTTCAAATCGCTCAACGCATCTTGCGTCGCTCTGACTGCTGCGGGTTCGCTAATCTCCCAGAGCTTGTTGACGACGCCGTAGTCATCTGTTGCTTTGATTGTCGCGTCTCCGTTGCCTTTTGTCGCCTTTCCAAGAATCTGCGTCACACTCTGCTTCGGTTTCGGATACAGCATGAAAATCTGGCCTTGTTGCGAGCCGCACGCCCGCAGCAGCGCGATTCGGTCAGCCTTTGGCTTCGACAACGTGTGCTCGTGCGGCAACACCACGCCTTCATCCCAGCGATGCAATCGCACCCGCGCAATCAACGCCTTCCTGGTCGCCCGTTCTGGTGGCGCGAGCGTCTCGCTTGCGGTCGGCAGGGTGAACGCCTGTTCCAGATAGTAGAGCGCAGGTTTAGTGGATTGCCGCAAGATGCCGTCGCGCAACCAGGTCTGGTACAAGTCACGGGCGCGGGTGTACTTGTTGGTGGTCTCCGAATCGCCGGGCTGCTCCTTGCCCAGTTCTATTTGTACGAGGTTGTACGGCGACATCTTTAGATATCGCTCGCGCATTTCCGGCGTGATCTTGTCGTAAGGTTGCGTCAGGACATCGCCCGGCTTGACTCGTTGCGTGTTGTAGAGGACTCCTCGGAAAGGTTGTATCTCGGCCATGTGTATCCCGTTTTGCGTGCGATATTAAGGATTGCCGAGCCGGGCGTCAAGTGCCACGCAGATGATCCAAGAAGGCGCGAAGCGCATTCCGATACGTCTCGGCGCTGACGGCGAACGCGTCGTTGTGGTCGCCGTGGAGTTCGACGAGTTGTTTGGGCTCCTTGGCGGCGGCAAGGAGACGTTGCGCGTGGCGGATGTTGAAAAATTCATCTTCCCGGCTGTGGAACATGAGCAGCGGTGCGTTGATGCGGCCAATTTTGCTCAGCGTGTCGTACTTGTTCCTCACCAGCCAACGCACCGGCAGAAACGGGAACATCTTCTGGCCGACATCGCCGATGGACGTGAACGCTTCTTCGATGATGACGCCGCCCACAGGATGTTTGGTTGCGAGATCCACGGCAATGGCTGAGCCCAAAGACTCGCCGTACACCACAACCGCCGAGGGATTGCCGCGAGACGACATCGCGGCGCCTCGGGCTGCTAGTGCAGCCCTCGGCTCGCCCGCCACTCGTTTCGTGACATATTCGTAAGCCGCCTCAGCGTCGCGGTAGGTACCGATTTCGTTCGGTGAGCCTTCGCTGCGTCCGTATCCCCGGTAATCAATAATGAAGATGTCTGCGCCCAAACCCGCAAGGATTTGCAGCTTGTCCAGACGATGGGAGATGTTGCCGGCGTTGCCGTGAAAAAAGAGGACGGTGACGGGGGATTTTGTAGTAGCCGCCGTCCCGGCGGCCACGGATAAAGCACCTGAGACGGGCGCTACCACAGCATGGACGCCATGGACAAGCCAGCCGTTGATCTTCACGCCATCGGACGCGACGAGCGTAACATCGTCGTAGTTCAGGCCAATTTGGTCGGGCGTGGCCTCCAAGTCGCGATCGGGATAGTAGAGCATGTGTGGTTCGCGCCAACGCAGAAACAAAAGGATGGCAGCGAACGCGGTGAACAACAGGAGCAGATCAAACATCATGCGTCGCTTCCCCATAAAAAGTGACAAGCCCATCAAGCATTTGTAACGTTGAAGACATTTTCCAGTCAATCCAGCAGCGCAACTCTGTCCGACCGAAGGTCCCACATTTGACGATACCTACCACCGCTGAAATACCGATCTTTAATTCGGTTCAAATCGAATTTGTAACTCGTGAGAATCTGTTCTACTTTTCCTGCGGTATGCTGGGGTCACATGAATCGAGAGTGGGCGGGCCGTTCCAGCGGTTCTCGAGTTCGTGTCGGGATCTGATGGCGCGTGTCGGTTCGGTCGTCCAGTTGATTATCTGGGTCAATGTCATCGTCTTCTTCATTCAGCTTATTTGTAACGCGGCGCACTTCCCTTACTTCGACGAATTCCTGGCGCTTAGCGGTGACGGGATTCGGCATGGCTTTATCTGGCAGCCGATCACCTATATGTTTTTGCATGGCGGTATCTGGCACATCCTGATCAATCTGTTTATCCTCTGGTTTTTTGGCCGCGAGGTCGAGTATTTCATTGGGCCAAGATCTTTCACGCGGCTGTATTTCGGAGCGGGATTGGCGGGGGCGGCGCTGTGGTTGGCGTTCAACTTCCATTCGCCCGCCTCTGTAATTGGCGCATCCGCGGCGGTCCTCGGCTGTGTCATTGCGTTCGCCACCTTGTTTCCCAACCGCGACATCACGTTATTGGTTTTCTTCGTTTTGCCGGTCACGATGAAGGCGAAGTATCTCGCGCTGATCGCCATCGCTCTCGACGTTTTCCCCTTGTTGGAGAGAACCGATACCGGCGTAGCGCATATCGCCCACATTGGCGGCGCGGCGCTCGGGTATCTCTACATCAAACAACTCGGCTACGGTCAGACGCCGCGCTGGCTGCTCTGGCTGCAGGACATCTCGGCCCGGCTGAAGCCGCGCCGCCGCCCGCCGCCGCGCGACCTCTCGCCGGAGGAATACATGCGTGAACAGGTGGACCCGATTCTCGACAAGATCGCCCGCGAAGGCATGCACAGTTTGACCCGGCACGAGCGGAAGATTCTTGAATCTGCGAAGGATTTGATGCAGAAGCAGCAGCGGTGAACCCGCATGCTGCGTTCGCGCCAGAAAAGACTGGTGGCTAAAACCACGCCGGTATCCCGAAAGTCCGCGACCCGTGCGTCGTCGCTTTCGAGGCTGATCGGCAAACGCCCGCTTTCGCGGCCAGCCACTCACGCCCTCCTTCGCCACCACGGCTTTCGCGATGCGCCCCGCGTCGCCGCGGCGATTCGGCATCTTTACGAGGACGAAATTCAGCGCCGCAATCTCGCCAGGGTTTTCCCGCATCTCATGCACACCTGTGAGAAATCGGCCGACGCCGATCGGGCCCTGGTCAACTTTGCCCGGCTCGTCGCCGCCTTGCCGAATTCCAACATTTTCTATCATTATCTGCAGGAATCGCCGGACCGGCTGGAGTTGCTGATCAAAGTGTTCGCGCACTCGCAGGCGCTGGCGGACACGCTCACGCGCAACGCGGCGCACCTCCATTTCCTCATTGCACCGCAAACCCTGGAACAACCCCGTGAAAAAACCTGGCTCGCCGCCGAATTGACACGGCTGCTGCTGCCCATTCGCATCCCGACACAAAAATACGACGCCATCCGCCGATTTCGCCGACGCGAAACGCTCCGCATTGGCGCCCGCGATCTCATCGGCCGTGCCTCCGTCGAAGAGACCACAATGGAATTATCGAATCTCGCCGACGTGTGTTTGCAGGCGGTTTTCGAGATCGCGCGGGAAGTTGTTTGTCGTCAATTGAAAATCGCGAGAGCGCCGTTCACGACTCGAGCGGATTCTGAATTGTCCGTCGAGAATCCTGTTCGGATAGGCGTTCCTGCACCCACGGACCGCTTCGCCATCATCGGCATGGGCAAACTGGGGGGACAGGAACTGAATTACTCAAGCGACGTGGACGTGATTTTCGTTTATGGTGAGGAAGGACAGGTCACGCCGACGATTACCAACCACCAATTCTTCACCAAACTGGCCGAGGAAATCATCCGGGCGGTTGGGGCCGCCAGTGCGGAAGGCAACATCTTTCGCATCGATCTGCGGCTGCGTCCCGAAGGTGCGACCGGGCCGCTCGTTCGCTCGCTGGAAAGCTTCGAAAATTATTACGCCGAATTTGGCGAGACGTGGGAACGAATGGCCTTGATCAAGGCCCGCTGCGTCGCCGGTGATGCCGCGCTCGGGGCCGAATTCGTCCAAATGGTTCAGCCGTTCGTGTACGCTCGGCACGCCGCCGCCAACGTGATCCAGCAAATGGCGGCCCTGAAGAAGCGGATCGAGAACGAAATCGTTCGCGAAGACCGGTTGACGCGTCACGTCAAACTCGGCATCGGCGGCATTCGCGAGATCGAATTCATCGTGCAATCATTTCAGGTGCTGCGTGGCGCCCGGCTGGTGTCGTTGCGCGAACGGAGTACGCTGCGGACCCTGTCCTTGCTGGGGAAGACCGGGATCCTGACGGAAGCAGAGGTGACGGCCTTAGCAGACGCCTATCGCTTTCTCCGCAACGTCGAGCACCGGCTGCAAATGGAGATGGAACTGCAAACCCATACCATTCCCGACGAAGAACACGCGTTGTATCGTCTCGCGCGCAGTCTCGGTTTCCTCACCGTCGAAAGCTTCTTCGAGGGGGAGCAGGCGCACACGGCGGCTGTCCGAAAGATTTACGAATCCGTGCTGGCGGGTGCGGGCACTGGTACCGTTGCGGAAACCGCCGAAACGTTGCTGGCGACGGACAAATTGCCCGAAGTGCTGACAAAAGCGGGTTTCGCGGACGTGCCCGCCGCAATGAAAGTGGTGGAGAACCTATGGCAGGGACCGGGATTCGGTCATCTGTCGGCGCGCACGAAGGAATTGTTCGTGCAACTGTTCCCGACGTTGCTGGACTGGGCGCACCACCTGGCCGACCCCGACGCGGCGCTGGCGCGGTTTGACAAGTTCGTGGCCGCGTACGGTTCCCGTGGACTATTGTTCGAGATTTTCGCGAATCATCCGAAACTGGTCGAGATGCTGATGCGACTGGGAGATGCGAGCCGCTACCTGAGCGATGTGCTCGCACGTCAGCCCGAATTGTTCGACGCGATTGGACGGGGCGTAGCCCTGAGCGATCCGAAGAACCTCGCCCGGATGCAGGAAGAATTACGTGCAGCGCAGGAGGACAACCCGGAGCCAATGGACGGCGCAAGGCACTGGAAACAGTCGGAAATGCTGCGGATCGGCATCGAGGACATCATGGGATTGGTGGATCTCGAACACATCCATACGGAGGTCACTGCGTTGGCTGAGACCTGCCTCCGTTTTGCCGTGGAACGGAGCCGGGGCGACTCACGGTTCCCGTTTGCGGTGATCGGGATGGGCAAGTTCGGCGGACAGGAACTCGGGTACGGGGCGGACCTCGACGTATTGTTTGTTACCGGACACGGCGCGAACGCCGGCGATCCGGTCCAGGCTGGCAAACTGGCAACCAGCGTGATTGATTTCATGAGTCGCCAGACCAGCGCGGGAACGTTGTTCGCCATGGATGCCCGGCTGCGACCCGACGGCGCGAAAGGGCCGCTGGCGAGCTCGCTGGAAGCACACCGGGACTATTATGTAAAACGGGCGGAGTTTTGGGAACGTCAAGCGTTGATCAAGGCGCGGTTCGTGGCCGGCGATGCGAAACTCGGCAAGGAGTTTTTGCAGACGGTGCATGGTTTTGTATATGGGAAGGCGCTGACGCCGGATGAATTGAAAGAGATGCGCCAGATGCGCCACCGCATCGAGACCGAACGCGGCGACCAGAAACATGTCGAACTCGAATTCAAAACCGGACCGGGCGGATTGGTGGACGTGGAATTTTTGGTCCAGAAGCTGCAATTGCAGCATGGACCCACGCATCCGCAACTACGCACGGCCCACACGCTCGCGGCGTTGAACCGGCTCACCGTATTGGGATTCATCGACGAAGAACAGACGGCGAGCTTGCGCCGTCACTACACGTTCCTGCGTCGCATCGAATCGACTTTGCGTCGCATGGAGAACACAAGTGTGTCGAAGCTGCCCGTTGCCGCGCGAGAACAGGAACAGTTGTCGAAGCGCCTTGGTTTTGCGCTGGCTGAGGATTTCCTCGATGCCTACCGTCATGCGACCAAACGAATCCGAGAAATCTATGAGCAGGTGCTGAATTCGTAGCGCGCTGCTTGCGAATTGACATCCAACACCAACGTGCCATCATAAAGTTGCCATGAAAGTACTGCTTCTATTCATTGGCTGGTGCATTCTCCTTGTGCTCTGGTGGCCGTTGGCGGTCCTCGCGTTAATCCTCATGCCGCTCGTCTGGTTGATTTCACTCCCCCTGCGGCTCATCGGAATCGTTATCGAAGCCGCGTGCGCCCTGATTCGCGCACTCCTATTCCTGCCTGCTCGGTTGCTCGGATGGCGCGTGAGATAACTGCCTGACAACACCTCCACGGGAGTTTTCGCCCGCTAATAATGCGAATCCGTGCGAATAACCCGCACTTTCGTCCTGCGATTGACACTCACCATCTGCGGTGGTAAAAGCCGGCTCCACAAGGAGGTAGTTGGCCGGTCGCATTCTGCGACTGGTATCGTGAGCGGTTAGAAGTTCAGACGCGGCGTCTCCTCTTCTCGCGCTCGCCGTCTACCGACATTTTCAAGGAGGCAGTTATGGACGGTCTTCGGGTTCTTCGGAACACACAAGTTGTGATCCTCGGTGTGTGCATTGCCACGGCAACCATTGTTTCCAGCGTCATTCTCTCCCAAGGTTTCATCCACGTGATGGAAATGACCCGGCAGCAAATCACGGTCACCGGTTCAGCAAACAAACAGATCGATAGCGATTATGTCGTGTGGCGCGGCAGTTTCTCCATCCGCGATGCGGATCTTGCCACGGGCTACAAACAACTCAGCGCCGACCTCGATAAGGTAAAGGAATATTTAACCTCCAAGGGAGTCAAAGAAGACGAATTGACCATCTCCCAGATTACCATCGAGCAACTCTACAAGAAGGACGAGCACGGCAACGACACGAATGAGTTTATGGATAACCGTCTCACGCAGTTGGTGGAGGTTCGTTCGGAAGACGTGGCCAAGGTCACGCAGATTTCCCGGGAGATTACGGAGTTGATCAATCAAGGCGTTCAGTTCAATTCGGGCGCTCCGGATTACTTCTATCGCCAACTGGATGGATTGAAAGTGGAGATGCTGGCGCGGGCTACCGAGAATGCCAAGCAGCGGGCAGAGAACATGGCGCGGGCGACCGGCAACAAGATCGGCGCCATTCGGTCGGCCCGCATGGGCGTCTTCCAGATTACTCCCAGCACGTCCACCGAAGTTTCGGATATGGGAATCAACGACACGAGTTCGCCCGACAAGAAAGTCACCGCCGTGGTCACCGCCAGCTTCGCGATCGAGTGATTGGTTGCGTTTTACCGCAGAAAGGCAGAGACCGCCGAGTTTCTTGATGAGGCGGTCATTCAGCCAACCGGCGGCGGTGGTTGCGATTGGACGAACTGGCCTTTGGCGCGATTCCGGCGACGGGCGAAGAAGTAAACAATGGCCCCGATCCAGTTGAGAAGTATCACGACGAGCAGCCAGACAATTTTGTCGTTGCCGGGCGGTTCGTTCTGAGCACAGTCGACGATCATCCAGATCCAGAACGCGAATAGGAGCACGCCCATGATGCAGGCTCCACCCATGAACGAAAAATAAAAAAGTGTGAGGGCTTTAATCGCTGGGGCAGTCTCCATAAAACCAATTTGTACCGCGGAAGCGATGAGGAAAGCAAGGGCGGAAAGAGGGGGGTGCTAACAACGTGAACTTCGAACGTTGAACTTTCGACATCCAACTTTGAACGATAACCAGCAGGGAAAACAGTCCGTCTCTCCGCGTACTCTGCGTCTCTGTGGTGAAGGAGCCGGGCCTTACGGCAGAATGACGTGAAAGTCGTCCAGCGACTGGTCGGTCGTGCCCCGGCGGCGCCAATGGAACGGCGGCTTCTTACTTTCCACCGACCCGATGGATTGGTTGCCGAGAATGCCGAAAGCAATTCCACGGTTATCCGTCTCGACGCTTCGCAGGCTCACGCTGCCAACTTCCGGAGCGGCGATTACGCTGTTGACAAACCCGTTGGTGTGCGATGCCACCGTGACGTGCTTGAGCCGCAAATCCGCGACGAATGTGCCACCGACGAGCGGCGCATTGGGATCGGTCGGGACGAACCCGACATAAATACTCGAATCGATGATCTGAGCGGCCGTCAGCGAATTGAGGTTGCAGTTGACGATGTCGATGCTGGCGTTGCTGATCGCACCGGACGCTGTGAATTCGCCGAGCGCTGGAGCGCCGGAGCCAACGCCATCGCCGGTCAGTTCGATTTGACCATTGAAATCACCAGCCAGACCGTTGCGCTTATCCCCGTCGATCGATACCGACTGGATACTCGGTGCGGTAATGGACACATCGCCGATGCGCGCAGCCTGTAAAGAAACGATTCGGCAGGTCGTCGTGATCGCGGCGCCGTCCTCGATATTGTGGGCAAGGATGCTGGTCTGATTGGTGGCGTTGCCGCCGAGGACGATGGAGGCGCCATTGAGGACATCGTGAATACGGACGTGCGCAACGAGTCCGGCGAATTGGATGCCGTTACCGGTGAGATCGACATGCTTGGCATTGATCTTCCGCAGGCCGCCGTCGCCGCTAAGCCCGCCAATCTGGACAAAAGCGTTTCCGTTGGTGCCCTTCTTCACTTCAACTGCAAATACGCTGCCGCTGTCGGTGGCGGAGAAGACGATGTTCGACGGAAGATTGCCCGGCGGAACAGCCATTGTGCCGCCCCCTTGAAGTCGGAGCCTGGCGACCGCACCGTCGGCATTCGTGAAGGTGACGGTCTGTGGGTGGTCGTTCACAATGGTGACGATGGCGGTGTCCTGTGTCCCCAGCGTGCCGCCGATGGCACTGCTTAAGGTAACGAAGACGGTTTTGTTGCTCTGGAACGTATTGAATTTGGTTAAATGAAAGACAACGTTCGCCGCTTCGGTTCCGGGGGGAAACTCCAAGGTGCCGCTGACCCCCCGGTAATCGACGCCGTTGACTGCGGTACCATCGCTGGTGGCGAAATTCACGCTGGCGCCGGCCGCGCTCGAACCGAAGCGGATGACAGGCAGCTTGGCTTTACCGAGGTGTTCGTGAAAATTGTAAGTGGGCTGGCTGAACTGGAGGACGGTAGGTCCGGTCGCGATGATGGTGAGCACGGCATTGCTCGGTGAACCAAGAACCATGCCGTTTGGATTCGAGAGCTTGAGGTTGACCGTCTGATTGGTGCTCAGCGGATTGCCGGGCAGGAGGGGGACGTCGACGGTAGTGGTAGAAACGCCCTTGGTGAACGTGACCGTCCCGGAGGTCGAGGTGTAGTCCACGCCGGCTTTGGCTGAGCCATCGCTGGTGCCAAAGAACACCGTGGCCGTCGTATTGGTGCCACCGGTACGGTTGATTGTGATTACAGCGTTGCTTTCGCCCTGATTCACTGTGAATGCCGACTGGGCGAATTGCACGATTTGCGAGGAGGTATTGACGATGCTGAGAACGGCGTTCGATGGAAACCCGAGAGACGTGGTTAAGGACGGCGTGGGATTGGAGAGAACCAGGTTGACGGTCTGGGTGGATTGCGCGACGCCGTTGTTGAGAAGTGGAACGGTGAAGGTGTTGCTGAATACGCCGACCGCGAACGCGAGCGTGCCGTTGGTGGCAACGTAGTCGACGCCCGCGATTGCCGTACCATTCGAGGTCGCGAAATCGACGGTGACCGGCGTGAACGGCACGCCGGTGAGGAGGACGTTGATGACCGCATTGCTTTGCTTGACGGTAGCAGTGTAGGACGACTGGCTGAAAGAAAAGACGCCGGTTTGCGCGTGGGCCCGGCCCGGGAATGCCGTAAGAGTCAGGCAAATGAAAAGCGAAAACACTTCGATGAATTTCGCTGCAGAGAGGTGTTGCGCAAGGCTCGATCTAACCATGCGCGCTGAAACGACACATGACGCCGATGCGAATCGCATGCCTGCCTTGTAGCACCACCGCGGGCGCAATTCAACTGGGACGTGAGACAGGAACGCGAAGCTCAGGCTTCGGTGACAAGGTACGGGATGTTGACTTGATGGACGCGGCTGGGGTTGAGCAAGCCTTTCAGCAGAATGCGCAAGGTGTGATAGTTCTTCACGTTCAGGTAATGGCCCGCCGCATCGCCCGCCAACGGTTTGACGCCGACCACCTTGTGCGTCGCGGTATCGAACTTCGCTTCCAGCACGCCGTTGTTGAAGACGCCGGTGTGTTTGGACTCGTCCACGGTCAGGGAGCATACCTGGCCCTCGATCCGGCCGACGATCTCCTTCGTCCCATTCTGCCGCGTGATGTAAAACCCGTCGCGATGCGGATTGTCGAGCCACGTCTGTCGGTCTTGGAAGAAACTCGGTTTCTGGATGAACGGTCCGCCGTACTCGGGGCAGAACGTGTCGCAGTTGCCGCACTCATTGCACCAGTCGGCAAAATTGGCGATCTGATGTTTCTTTTCGACCTTCAACATGCCGCGTTCGGCCGGCTGGAGTTTGCCGTCAGTCCACGTGTAGTTGTCGAACTCGATCTCGAATGGCTCGATTTCATAAAAGAAGTTCGCATCGTTGGGGCAAACCGGGATGCATTTGTCGCAACTGATGCAGTCGCAGAGCCACAGTTTGGAATCGATGCGCTTCGGGACGACCTTGTTCTTCTCGTAGGAGTAACGTTCATCGACCACGGTGCGCGCGACGATCGGGCCGATGTTCAAGTAGCCGGCATAGTTGACTGCCGCCTCGCGCCCCGCACCCCGCGACTGCTCAAGCGCGGCCTGTTCATTGCCTTCGCGTTTGAGGATGAAGTCATCGATGTTGGTGACGTCCAGCCGCTTCATAGCCTGTTCGAGATGCTTCAGGTACTCGTGGAGCCGACCGTAACCGCCGACCTTCAGGAGGTCGGAGCAGGTCGTAATCGGCACGAACCCGCAGGCGACGCAATTGGTGAAATTGTGTTTGTCCACCGCCGCCGAAAAGCTGATCGGACAATCAGGACCATAGGCTTGTCGCCATTTCTCGACCAGGCGCAGCGTGACGACGTGTAGAGGTGCGCCACTGAGATACATGACCTCGTCCTTCGGGAAGAAGGAGCGATGGTTGATCACTTCCAGGGTATTGCTGAATTTCGCGCCAAACCCCAAGCCGAGCTTCTTCGCGGTCGCCGAGAGCCGCCGCACCATGTCGATGCCCTCGTCAAACTTCAGGCCGGCGTCAATGGCTTTCTGATTGACCTGAATGTCGGGGTAACCGAGCCGGTCGTAGAGTAGATGGTTGATCTCTTCCAGGCCGAGCATGGTCGGGTTCATCTTGACCGTGACGTGCATGCCGGCCTCGGTCAGCAGAAAATGACAAATCCTTTCGATCTCGTGCGGCGGGCAATTGTGGAAGGTCGAGAGCGTAACGGTATTGCTGATCTCGGTTGGGTAGGGGAGATCGCGATATTGTTTCCAGCGGTCGGGAATTTCCTGACGGAGTTTGTCGACATACCGACTTGCGTCGCGCAGATCGGCGATAAACTCTCGAATCCGTTTGCTGGAGATGCCGGCGAGGTCATAGCCGAGGCTGAAATCGTAAATGGTCGACGTCTTGTCGAACGGGCTCGGCTCAATTTGGATGAGATTGCTCGCCTTGAGCATCTCGACCAACATCATGCCGGCGACATATTCGTGGATTGATTCATTGAGCCGCAGTTCCTGCGAAAACTCGATGTTGTAACCGACGTTGGTCATGTCGATGCACGGGCGGTTGATGACCAATTCGTCGTTGATCTGGACAGTCTTGAGTTCGAGGATGCGCGATCCGGCAATCCAACTCAGCACGAGGTTCTGCGCCAACTGCGTTTGCGGGCCGGCCGCTGGACCCACCGGCGTTGCGGCTTTCCGCCCATGAAACGTCACGCTCGTGTCGAGCGTCGGGTCGGGCCGATACATCTTCTTGAACGGCAGGTCGAAGATGGTCTGCTGCCGCTCCGGCTCGAGAAACATTCGGGTGACGAGGTCCCGAAATGGTGCTGGATGTAGATCTGCCATGAACTAAAAATGCCGCCGACAAACATTACGATTTTATGCGGCGAGGTTCTAGTGGAAAGTTGGAGGGCCGTTGTAGCCGCGGCGCTCTGCCGCCTTGACCCCTCGGCCTCTCCCGGAGTCGAGTGCGACCGCTGAAAGATGAGTCGTACAGTAGGCCGCCTCTGTGAGGCGGCGCTCGCGTGCACAGAATGCCACGCCGACTCGCAGAGTCGGCCTACAATGGCTGCGCCCCACATTGCCAAAATGTCGGATTCCTGCGTCTTCGCTGACAGAGTGACCGCGCGGCTGGCCGTTTCGTCCGGTGGCAGAGTTTGTCCAAGTGCCTAATTTCAAATTTGTTATGAATCCATCGCCGACGACGGCATCGGTGGTGCTAACTCTCTAGTCAAAAGTGTCGTTTGGAGGGTCGGCCTCCGTGACGACCGCCGCTGTTGTGTCATTTCACACGGCCACGACGGAGCGTGGCCCTCCAGCGGTTCGAGTTGGTGCTGGCCCAGCGAAGAGGAACATTGCCCGCGGTGGCGCTATGAAACGAAATGATGGATGTCTGACCGACGCCCAATTCTGGACGGAATTGAGCCGTTGTGAATACTGCGAAGAGAAGCCGTGTCAGAAAGCTTGCCCGGCTGATTGTTCGCCGGCCGACTTCATCATGGCCGCGCGCGTCGGTGAGAACTCGGATTATCGTCGTGCCGCGGCCTTGATCATGGGCGCCAATCCGCTCGGCTGGGTATGCGGCGTCGTTTGCCCGGACACATTTTGCATGAAGGCCTGCTCGCGTCGGACCTTCGACACGCCGATCAACATTCCCGCCGTTCAAGCCACCGTAATCAAGAAGGCCAACGAAGTCGGGATGCCAGAATTCAAGCGGGCCGCCAAGAACGGGAAGTCGGTCGGTATTATTGGCGCGGGACCAGCAGGCTTGGGCGCGGCAGCGGTTCTGGCACAGCAGGGATACAAAGTGACCATTTACGACCAGCAACGGCGGCTGGGCGGAATGATGAATCTCATTCCGGATTTCCGGTTGGACAAGCAGGTGGCGCGCACCGACGCCAAATTTGTCGAGGGACTCGGCGCGGTTGAATTCAAAATCGGCAAAGCCATTGCCAATCCGAGCCAGCTTCTCAAGAAACACGACGCCGTTGTCGTGTGCGCAGGTTTGGCGGAGCCGATTCGACTCGGCATTCCCGGCGAAGAGTACACAATTTCGTGGCAGAAGTTTTTGGAGAACCAGAAGAAGATTCGTATCAAAGACAAGAAAGTGGCGGTGCTGGGCGGCGGTGCCGTGGCGGCGGATTGTGCGACCACGGCGAAACGGCTCGGCGCGCTTTCGGTGGAACTCGTCTACCGGCGGAAACAGGAAAACATGCCGCTGACGCAATACGAGCGCGATCTGCTCTTGGAATACGGCATTGATATTTCGACGTGCTCGAAACCCGTCGAAATCGTTCACGAAGGCAAACGGGTCAAAGGCATGCGCATCGTGCGTCTGATGTTGCCGAAGGGCAAAGAGCCGCTCCCGAAGAATTTCGTTGTGAATCCGAAGGAACAGCCGATCTTCCGCGAATTCGATATCGTTGTTTCCGCGATTGGCAGCCGTCCGAAGATGCCGGTCACCAAGACCAAGGGAATTTTCTACGCCGGCGACATGGTGCTCGGTTCGTCCACGGTGGTCGAATCGGTTGCCAGCGGCAAGAACGCGGCGCTCGAAGCCGACGCATTTGTTCAGCGCAAGAGCAAGCCGCGCGTTCCAAACCGCGCGAAGAGCACGGCGGTTCTGGCCGGCACACCGTTGTATCCCGTTCCGCTCGACGCAGAGTTTTTTGGACGGAAGATTCGCTCGCCGTTCTTGCTGTCTGCCGCGCCGCACACCGACGGTTACACCCAGATGCGCAAAGCCTATGAGCGCGGTTGGTCCGGCGGCGTGATGAAGACGTCGTTCGACAACGTACCGATTCACGTCCCAAGCGAATACATGTTTGTAGTCGGCTGCTCGACCTACGGCAACTCCGATAACGTTTCGGCGCATCCCATCGATCGCGTATGCAAGGAAGTCGGGCGATTGGTGAAAGAATTTCCTGACCGGCTGACACTCGCTTCGACCGGCGGACCCGTGACCGGCCGCGACGAAGACGACAAGCGCGTTTGGCAATCGAATACGAAGAAATTGGAGAACGCCGGCGCAATGGGCGTCGAATACAGTCTTTCGTGTCCGCAAGGCGGCGACGGCACATGCGGTGACGTCGTTTCGCAAAATGCCGAGCTGACCGCCAAGATCATCGATTGGGTGATGGAAGCCAGCAACGAGGATAATCCGAAGCTGTTCAAGCTGACCGCGGCGGTCACGGCGATCCAGCCGATCATCAGTGCCATCAAGGCAGTTTTCGCGAAGTATCCGAACAAGAAGGCCGGCGTGACGTTGGCCAACAGTTTCCCGTCCTTGGCGTTTCGCAAATCGGCAGCGAGACGCTGGGAAGAAGGTGTCATCATTGGTATGTCAGGCGAGGGTGTATTGCCGATCAGTAACCTGACACTGGCGAGAGTGTCGGGCATGGGGATCGTGGTTTCCGGGAATGGCGGACCGATGGATTACAAGGCGGCTGCCAATTTCCTGGCGTTGGGCGCGCAGACAGTCCAGTTCTGCACAATCGCGATGAAGTACGGCTTGGGTATCGTGGACGAGCTGCATTCGGGCCTGAGCTATCTGATGCAGGAGCGAGGCTTCCGGTCAGTCAAGGAGCTGATTGGTTCCGCGCTCCCGCATCCAATCACCGACTTCATGGCGTTATCGGCGACCAAGAAATTGCCGGAAGTGGTTCGCGAACTCTGCGAACACTGCGGCAATTGTGCGCGGTGTCCGTATCTGGCGATCGTGTTGGATGACGAAGGCGTACCGGAGTTTAATCCGGAGTATTGCATTGGCTGTTCGCTCTGTGCGCAGAAATGTTTCGCCGGCGCGATCTTCATGCGCGACCGCACCCCGCGCGAACTCGCCGCCATGGCAGAGGGTTGAGCCGTTTGTAGGGCGCGACGAAGCGTCAGGGGTCGCGCCGCCACGTCGCCTGTCATCCTGTTCCGAATAACTACTAGTGAGTTCAGGTCGGCGAGGCTGGGCGACGCCTCTTGCGGGGTCGGATGGATTGGGTTATAGTGGCGGCACTCGCTGGCGCGAGAACCCCGCAGGCAGGCGGTGAGAACTAGACGCAGGTTTCTGAGACGAGCCAACGGCAGAGTTTTTCTCATATGCAGTCCAAAAGAAAGGGTCACGCCAT